>Ga0310123_10001200_pt1 | contig 21894 bp, 14 predicted proteins | sample CB6_AW_1057_MG_FD_203505 | JGI IMG/M metagenome (GOLD analysis project Ga0310123, IMG submission 203505) | Marine microbial communities from Western Arctic Ocean, Canada - CB6_AW_1057 | ecosystem: Environmental > Aquatic > Marine > Oceanic | place: Canada: Western Arctic Ocean | collected... | reverse complement strand
CGTTCAGCGCGATCAACCAGCGCCATAGCCGACCACAACATATTGGGGTTACCTGAATGAAATGGATACCCCACTCCAGCTGATTCTATTCGACTTTTAACCGGACAGTAATGACGCCAAATATTGGCATCCTGATACACCCGCACGTACGCCAGGCGGTTGCCCGCGCGAGACACCGCCGGTTCATTCGCTCCAGCCGACACGCCCGGAAGGGGTTCGGGACTTCCTCCGCCGACGGGGATTTGCAAGAGCCCGCTACTTCCTCCCCCTCCCCCTCTTGTGAAGAGCAACCTGCCCCCATCGGAGCTCCACACAACATCGCGGACCTGATTATAGAAGTCGACTGCGCCCACTTCGAGGAAAGCGGCTTCGCTGAGTTTCTTTGTCAAGAGAGCCCGGCGATCGCCTCTTCGAAGCCAGGTAAGGCTTTTCCCATCCGGGGAAAACGCTGGGTACAAATCTCCGTCGAAGCCATCTGATGTGCCGCGAATGGGAGACACAAGCACCTCGGGCGCTCCAGCCTCCACAGGCACTTGCATGATTCTCGCGGGATTGCTCACATCAGGACGGACGGAAACGGCTAGAGACTTCCCGTCGGGGAACCAAGCGGGTCTTCCGTACAATCTGGAGGCTGACTCCGCATCGAGGATCCTTCGTTCCTGGCCGCCCAACGGAGGAACGACGTACAAAGCTCGGCGACCTTCAACAACTCGCACGAAAGCAATCAGCCGTCCGTCCGGCGACCAGGATGGGTAACGATCTTCCGCCGGGTCCGAGGTAATCCGGACCGGATTCGCCGAACCGACCACTTGGGCGTAGATGTCGAAATTATCCTCGTTCGGGCCGTTCCAGGCGAAGGCTATTTGGCTTCCGTCGGGAGAGAAAGTCGGTTCTCGCTCAGTGCCGGGGTAGGAGGTGAGAGGAATCGCCTGATAAACCGGGGCGGCGCTTTCTGATTCCCTTCCCACGCGCGGCCACAATGCGATCAGGGCGGCGATGCCCAGCGCCGCCGCCAGGGCGGCGGCCAGCCAGGTTATTCTCGACGGCTTTGCATGTGCCGCTGGGCCCGGCCGGGCGGAATCAGACTCGCGGGAGCGCTTCAATTCGCTGAGATCCACCAGCATGTCGTCGACGTGCTGGTAGCGAGCCGAGGGCTCTTTCGCCAGCGCCTTGGTTGCGATGCGTTCCAGTTCCTTGGGGACGCCCGTGCGCAGCCCCGTGAGCGGCTCGGGATCCTCGTGCAACACGCCGTAGAGGATCGCCTGGTCGTAGTCTCCCTCGAAGGGGAGACGCCCGCTGACCATTTCATAGAGAACCACTCCCAAAGACCAGATGTCCGAGCGGCCGTCGAGATCGATGCCCTGGGCCTGCTCCGGGGACATGTAGGCAACGGTACCGAGCGTCGTGCCTTCCTTGGTCAGCCGCGTCTTGCTTTTGGTGAGCTGCGCCAGGCCGAAATCCATCAGCTTGGCTTGGGGTTCGATTCCCGCGCCGCCCGTTGTGATCATTACGTTGGCGGGTTTGATGTCGCGATGAACGATCTCCTTCTGGTGGGCGGCGGCGAGCCCGCGAGCCATCTGTATGGCGGTCTCGATAGCATCGTCGATTTTGAACGGGCCTGATTCGATTTTGGCCTGGAGGCTTCCTCCCTCCAGGTAGACCATGGCGATGAAGCTTTGGCCGTCGGCCTCGTCGATCTCGTACACCGTGCAGATGTTGGGATGATCGAGCGCCGCCGGGGCCTCTTCGGAGATGCCGCAGCCCGGGGATCTGGGTGCGCTGGTCCAAATCGTAGAGAACGTGCAAGACCGCGCTCTCCTCGTGGATCTAGACAATCGAGTGCTCGGGAAACACCCGCTTCATCGACTCCCTGAAAACCGACCATTGTTCGGGACCGTAGAAATCGTCAACGACGAGGAAGCCGCCCCGGAGTAAGTACTCCCGCAGACGTTCGGTTTCATCGTCGCTTAGCTGCCAATACCCGACCTGAGTGGCGTAGACCCACGGGTAGTCGAAGACGCGGTCGTCGGTCAGAGGTACATGCCGGCCTTCGCCGATGTCGATTCCGGTCAGCCGGCGCAGGCCTTGTGTGAAATGGGTCTCGGCGGCGGGCCAGTCTTGTCTCCACCACGGCCGGCTGAATCTGCCGCGAGCCCAAGGGTGACTCACGTACTCGAGACGGATGAAGTGGAATTCCGCGTTCGTGCCAGCGCTCTCGGATTGGTCCCCGGCTTGGCTCCATGCTTGGCGCCAGGTTTGGCTCGATCTTTGGCTCGATGTCTGGCTCCACGTCACGGGAACCAGGCCGGCAACCCCAAGCAGACCCAGCAAAGTGAGGGCTGCGCCGAAACCCGCACGGCTCTTGCCCATGAGCTGCATTATAGAGGGGCCGAAGTCTGGGACAGCCGCAACGGCTTCCCGGCGTGGCGCCCGCATTCTTGCGTGCCGTAATCGCCATTCCTGGCGACATCGTTTCGACACGGTAAGCAGGCTCAATGAAGTAATGGCGGCCCCGTCGCAAGCGGCCTACAGCGGGAATCGCCGGCCATCGTTGTTTCGCCGGTTGCGGTTCGGGTCGGGGCCGGAGTTGATTTCCACGTTCACTCCCGGCTTGCGAAGGGCATCGCGGAAGGTCAGCTCTTCGTCGGTGAAGAAGAGATTTCGGGCTAGCACCATATCGAGCTGAGTGCCCTTTTCGAGGATCGCCTCGGGCCCTCGCGAAAGCAGAACACCCGCCAGCCCGGCGGCAGCACCCGCGGCAGCCCCTACTCCGGCTCCAAAACCTGCCCGCCTTCCCGCCGCACCGGCGATGACGCCGATCGAGGTGCCGGCAGCGGCTGTTTCCGCGACCGTGCGGGCTTCGCTGCCTTTATTGCTCTCGCTGGTGATCTTGCCCTCTTCGCGGTCAAAGCCCTCGGGCGAGCGGCCGTCCAGCGATGCCACGCGGCCGGTCAGGTCTCGAATGATTCCGTTGGGAAGAATCATCTGCTCGAAGCGCAGAAACAGCTCGCCACGTCCCTTGACGCGTCCGGGTCTCTTGGCACTGGTGACGCTGCCCGAAACGTAGGTTCCCGGGGGGATGACGATTTTTCCATCGACCACCACGGGGTAGACCGACTCTAGGTAGATGCGGTCACCGGGGGCAGCGTGTTTCGTGCTGATGCTGTTGATCAGAACGAGAGGGACGCGCGTGCCCTCCGGAATCGTGATGCTGCCCGGGGCGGGGCTCTCGCGTTCCTGAAGGCTCTTGCGCTCAACCAGACCCGACGCTGAAGTTGCCTGGTCGGGAGAAGTCTCCGCATTTTGTTGGGCCATCAGCACGGCCGCTGTCAGTGTCAAGACCAAACCCGCGCTCAAGAATTTTTCCATCGGAAGCCCCTTCACAGCGAAAGTCCCATTCAGTATTGTAGCTCTCAGTTCGGCACTCGAACCGGCGGCCCCCGCACTAGGCGCAAGCAGGCCCCTGTGTAGATGAACGCGTCACGAGGAATAACATTGCGCTCGCGGCGCCTTTTTTTGAGAAGGGATAAGCGATGAACGCGATAAGCAGATGTGTGCCGGCCGGAACTGGAGCGGGAGACCTCTGTTTCACCCGCGCCCACAATATGACCTGAAGACTAGATGGACACAGGCCCAGGATCTAAGATAGACTAACATCTAATAGGCGCAGCTCGGCGGAATGCCTCACCCGCCGGCCCTTCGGGGGTTCGGCAGGTCCCCTTGCCCAGATTGATTTCATTTTAGTTTTGAGTCTAGTGGATAGGAGCATGTCTCAAGATGAAGACGTTTGTCCCAAAAGCGGCCGAAGTAACCAGTAGCTGGCACATCATCGATGCCGAAGGGCAGGTGCTGGGACGGCTGGCGACTCGCGTGGCCGTGGTCTTGATGGGTAAACACAAGCCCGACTACACACCCTTTTTGAAAACCGGCGACCACGTGATTGTAGTGAACGCCGAAAAAGTGCGATTGACAGGCAAGAAGGAAGATCAGAAGATGTACTATCGCCATTCCGGTTATCCGGGAGGCATCAAGGCGATCAGCGCGCGGCACCAGCGCGAGAAGTTTCCAGAGCGTCTGGTCGAAAATGCTGTATCCGGTATGCTGCCCAAGAATAAGGTCGGCAATCAGTTAACGGCGCGTCTCAAGGTTTACAAAGGACCTGACCATCCTCATGCGGCTCAGCAGCCGAAGCCGATGGCACTTTGAGGCAGTTCTTCAACAGAAGCAGAAGCGACACTTGGAATATCGGCCAGTTGAGCCGGCCAGAGTTGGACTGGTGAGACGAAGACGTTTATGAGTGACCAAGCAATAGCGACAGGAAAAGTTCAATATCTTGGAACGGGGCGCCGGAAGTCCGCCGTGGCACGGGTCTTCTTGAGGCCCGGAGACGGAAAGGTCCAAATCAACGGACGCGCGGTCGAGAACTACTTTCCAGCAGCCAGCCAGCGGCAAAAAATCCAGCAACCGCTTCTCGCTACCGAGACAGCGGGAAAGTTTGACCTGCTGATTCTGGCGCATGGCGGCGGGCTGACCGGGCAGGCGGAAGCGATTCGGCTTGGAGTCGCGCGCGCGCTCCAGAAGTTCAACATGGAACTCCGTCAGGTCATGAAGAAACAGGGATATCTCACTCGCGATCCCCGCAAGCATGAGCGGAAGAAATACGGCCGCCCCGGGGCACGCAAACGCTTCCAGTACTCGAAGCGCTGAATTGGATCGCAGGTGGCGCGGATGGCTTGAGTCTGCAAGGTCCGTCCGTCGTCGCTGGTATACAAGTGGAATCCAACCTCGCTTGGACGGGTTTCCGCTCTTACAGGAGGTTACTTTTTTGCAAGTCACAATGAAAGAATTGCTCGAGTCAGGCGTTCATTTCGGGCACCAGACCAGGCGCTGGAATCCGAAGATGCGAGAGTATATCTTCGGCGAACGCAACGGCATCCATATCATCGACCTTCAGAAAACTCTGAAGATGTTCAAGGATGCCGCCCGCTTCATTACCGAAGCAGCCTCGGAAGGCAAGACCGTGCTGTTCGTCGGCACCAAGCGCCAGGCCCAAGAAGCGATTGAATCCGAAGCCGAGCGTTGCGAGATGTATTTCATCAACAGCCGCTGGCTGGGAGGGCTGCTGACGAACTGGGCAACTGTACAGAACTCCATCAAGCGCCTGAAAGAGCTGGACGTGCTCGCCGACGAAGAAAGCTACGAGGGCCGCTCCAAGAAAGAGGTGTCTCGCCTCGAGCGAGAACGAAAACACCTGCACCAAAACTTGAAGGGCATCAAGAACATGCCGGGTCCTCCAGACGTCTTGTTCGTGATTGATTCCTACCGCGAAGAAATCGCCGTCAAAGAGGCTGGGATCCTTAACATTCCGGTGGTAGCGGTCGTTGACACGAATAGCGATCCGGCAAACGTTGACCATGTGATTCCCGGAAACGATGACGCTCTGAGGGCCATTCGCCTATTCGCCGAAAAAATGGCGGACGCGATCATCGATGGCCGTTCGCTGGCAACCGAGCAGGAATTTTCCGAACAGGCTGCCGGCGACGAAGCCGCCCCCGTCGAAGAATTCGTGGATGCCGCCGTGGAGCCGGCTCCGGTGGAAGCGATAGCTCCCATCTCAGGCGGGGTCAAGTTCCAGACCGGTTCCACGGGGTTGGAGCCACCTCAACCAACAGGCGGCGCGGGCGCGCCTTCTTCCTAACCTAACCCGCGGTAAACCTGCTTGATAGCCCAGTCTTTTGGGGCTGCAGGTTTTCTTGACTGCGGACGGGATGGAGCAAAGTACGCGGCCGGACCCGTTTTCGACATTTGTTTCTCGAACGAAACGCAGAAAAAAACTATGGCGGAAATTACCGCGCAAATGGTCAAAGAGCTTCGCGAGCGCAGCGGGGCGGGCATCATGGATTGCAAGACGGCTCTCAAAGAAGCCGAGGGCGACGTGGCTCAGGGTGAGCTCATCTTGCGCAAGCGGGGCATTGCGGTGGCGCAGAAGAAATCGTCCCGGGCGGCGAACGAAGGAACGATTGGCACCTATATTCACCCCGGCAGCAAACTCGGCGTACTCGTCGAGCTGAACTGCGAGACCGATTTTGTAGCACGAACCGATGACTTCCGGCAGTTGGTCCACGACGTGGCCATGCACATCGCCGCCGCCGATCCGCAATTCATTCGCAAAGAGGACATCACTGAGGAAGTGATCGAGAACGAAAAGCAAGTTCAGCGCGCCCGCGCCCTACAGGAGGGCAAGCCGGAACAGGTGATCGAGAAAATTATCGAGGGCCGGATGGGTAAGTTCTACGAAGAAGTTTGCCTTCTGGAGCAGCCCTTCGTCAAGGACGGCTCGATGACGATCGGTGAACTGATTACCGCTAAGATTGCCAAGCTCGGCGAGAATATCACACTCAACCGCATGGCGCGATTCAAGGTCGGGGAAGCCAGCTCGGCGGATTCCTAGATTTTGACTTGAAAGCCATTCGGGCTGGGCCGCCCCGTCCACAGGCGGTTTGTAGAGCGGAACTTGCTGGATCGTTGCTGCCAAAACCTTCTCGCCGGCAACCAGAATCCTTACGGACCGATTTCGGCCCTGTCTTTGACCCGCCGCTGCGTCGTAGAATAGACGCAGTGCCCCTTCTCGCTGCTCTATCCGCTCCTGGCGGGCATCGCTGTTCACCGCGGGTAATTGGCCGCCAAACATGAAGTACAAGCGGATCCTGCTGAAACTGAGTGGTGAGGCTCTCGCCGGCGGCGCCGGATTTGGCATCGACAGTACCCGCGTTGCCGAGATCGCGGGCGAAGTCGCGGAGATTGCCCGCCTCGGTGTGCAAGTCGGCGTGGTTGTCGGAGGGGGGAACTTCTTTCGAGGCATCAAGGCTTCCGGCAGTGGTCTGCGCCGCATTTCGGTCGACTACATGGGTATGCTGGCAACGGGCATCAACGCCATCGCGTTGCGAGACTTCATTGCCGCTCACGAAGTCAAAGCACGTGTCATGAGCGCCATCGACATGCCTCCCATCGCGGAGTCGTTTTCACCCCAAGACGCCGTGGAGCAACTCGGCCAGGGCGCCGTCATCATTTTCTCGGCGGGCACGGGAAGCCCGTATTTTTCGACCGACACGGCCGCCGCGCTGAGAGCTGTCGAGATTGAAGCCGAGGTCGTCGCCAAGGCAACCAAAGTAGACGGCGTGTACGACAAAGACCCTGTTCGCTTTCCGGATGCGCGGCGCTATGACAAGATCTCCTACGCGGAGGTTCTCTCACAAGGATTAGCAGTGATGGATGCGACGGCGGTATCCTTGTGCAAAGAGAATAAACTGCCCGTCGTTGTCTTCAACCTGAACGTACCCGGCAACATCCGGCGTATGGTGTCGGGCGAAGAAATCGGCACTTTGATTTATTGATACCGGGGAAACGAAGCGAGGGACCATGTCCACGATTCATGGCGAAACGACCAAGGAAGTCGAGGCCGAAACCAAAACTCGGATGCACAAGGCGCTCGAGGATTTGCATCGCGAGATGGCCACGATCCGCACCGGACGGGCTTCCCCGACTATTCTCGACGGCATTCGCGTGAGTTACTACGGCACGCCGACTCCACTGAACCAGCTCGCCAACATGTCCGTGCCCGAACCCTCGCTGATTGTGATTCAGCCCTGGGATGTATCGCAGATCGGCGCTATCGAAAAGGCGATCCTGGCCTCGGATCTTGGGCTGAATCCGGCGAATGACGGAAAGGTGATTCGGCTCAGCATCCCGGCTCTAACCGAGGAGCGCCGCAAAGAGCTTGTCAAGCATCTCCACCACATGGTCGAGCAGCACCGGGTGGCGGTCCGGACCGTTCGGCGGGAGGCCAACGAGCACCTCAAGCTTCTCGAAAAAGACAAAAAGATCTCAGAGGATGATCACCATCGCTCGCATGACAGTGTTCAAAAGCTAACCGACGGGATGATCACCCAGCTCGATGAAGCCGGTAAGACAAAGGAAGCAGAGATCCTGGAGATCGGCTAGAGCCTTGGAGCCGTGACCGTAAGAGATTCACAAGAAACCGGGGAAAAGCGGGACAGCGAGTGGTCCTCGGGTTCAATCTGACCGTACTCTTGTTCGATACCAGCCGGCCCTTGGCCGCGAAGGACTCCTTGTGGAGCAGAAGAATCAGCGCGTCTCCCTCATTGCATCGAGCATTCTGCTCGTTGTGCTCGTAGCGCTGGCGTTCTGGCAGACTTCGCTTGATTTTGGGGAATTTAGACCCTCCGGCCGCGGCGAATCGATCGTCCTGTCGGCGATTTCGACAATCGTCGTCCTGGGAGTCTTCACACTTGGATTCGTCGTCTTCCGGAGCCTGCTGCGGCTCTATGTTGAGCGGCGACAGAACCGGCTGGGATCGAAGATCAAGACAAAGCTCGTCCTCGGCGCGCTGGCCCTGTCGATCGTTCCCGTTGTTTGCCTCGTCCTGTTTTCGTTCACGGTCTTGAATCGAACTTTGAACAAGTGGTTCGAGCAGCCTACGGTGGAAATTCAGAAGAACTCGGAAGAGCTGGTCTCACGTCTCAACGAGATCATGAAGCAGAAGATCGAGACCGATGCCGGCTGGCTCGCTTCGATGCCCGAGGTCGCAGCGACACTGGGAGGCGAAGGCGCCGAGACGCTATCCCCCGAGAGGCTCAGCGAGCTGGCGAGCAGCGTCAACGCGCATTACGTCGCCCTGCTGCGGGCAGATGAAACGAAGCCACTGCTGGAGTATCGTTCAGGTGATCTGATTCGCGGCCAGGTGGAGTGGCGTCCGGCTCCCGCCGGCGGCCAAGATTCCGAATCAGGCGGCGTCATTTCCCGGATAGCACCCGACTACATTTTCGCCGGTGCGCCGGTCCGCCAGCAAGGCGATCAGTTAGGCCGTGTCGTGGTCGAGTGGCGCATCCCCCAAGACCTTCTCGACCGGCGCGCCGACATGGAAAAGCAAGTGCGGCACTATGCGACGCTGCAGCAAGACCACCGCGAATATCGCTATCTCTACTCCGGAATTCTGGCGCTGATCTCGGTATTCGTCTTGTTCGTTGCAACTTGGCTGGCGCTTTTCCTCTCGAAACAAATCATCGTCCCCATCGAGGCTCTGGTCGAGGCGACTGACGAGCTTTCCAGCGGCCACCTGGACTTCCGGGTACGGACGCCCGCCATGGATGAGCTGGCGGCACTGGTGCAGTCCTTCAATCAAATGACTCAACAGCTCGAGACACACCGCCACCGGCTCGAGAAAAGCAACAACGATCTGGCAACCGCGAACGCGGAGATTGACGCCCGACGCCGTTTCATTGACGCCATTCTCGAAAGCATCACGCCGGGCGTGATATCGGTTTCCGCAGAAGGCGACATCCAGAAGGTAAACTCCGGGCTCAGCTTGATTTTCGCGGAGCCGGAGATCCGCGCGGCCCGCCACCTTCGCGACTTGCTCTCGCAAGAGGACTATGAAGAAATCACGTACATGATGCATCGCGCCCGCCGTACGGGGCTGGCCAGCCGAGAGTTCGTCATCAAGCGTGAAAAGAGGATCTTCCACCTGTCGGTGACGGTCTCCGCACTGGAAAGCGAGGCCGTGAAAGAGACTGACGACCTGCCGGGATTCGTCATTGTTCTCGAGGACACCAGCGAACTCTTGCGCGCGCAGAAATCAGAAGCCTGGAACGAGGTCGCACGCCGCGTGGCGCACGAAATCAAGAATCCTCTGACGCCGATCGCCTTGTCGGCCGAGCGAATGAGGCGCATGCTGGACCGCTTCAGCGCGGCAACCGGCCCAAGCGAGCGCCGAGAACTCGGGGAGCGCTTCGAAAAATGCACGGAAACGATTGTTCGCGAAGTCCAGACGCTCGGTACCCTGGTTGACGAATTCGCGCAGTTTGCGCGATTCCCGGCCGCAAGTCCCCAGGCCGCCGAGCTGAACGATGTGGTCGAGGCGGCACTGGACGTTTTTCAAGGGCGGCTCGCCGGTATCCGTATTGAGAAAGACCTGGAGGGGGATCTGCCGCAGGTCTTTGTCGACCCCGACAAGTTCAAGAGAGTCGTCGTCAACCTCATCGACAACGCAGCGGAAGCGATCGAGGGCTCGCACGTGCGAGAAATTTTCATTGGCACCGCGGCGGGGGCGGTTCCCGACGCCGTCGAGCTGACCGTTGCCGATTCCGGCCCCGGCATTTCCGCCGAGGACAAAGAGAAGCTGTTCCTGCCCTATTTCTCGACCAAAAAACGTGGCACCGGCCTCGGCCTCGCCATTGTGAATCGTATCCTCACCGAACACCAAGCCACGATTCGTGTCGAGGACCGGCGACCGATGGGAAGCCGCTTCATTATCGAGGTTCCCACCGCGGCCAGCCGTTCTCCGGTCTCCAGCGGAGTCAGCGTGTGACGAGGAGGCGTGTACTCGTTGTTGACGATGAGCCTGGAATCCGCGAATCGCTGATTGGTGTCCTCGAGGACGAAAACTACGAGGCGGACGCTGTTGCCAGCGGCGAAGAATGCCTGCGGAAACTGCAGTCGAAAGCATTTCAAGTTGTTCTGCTCGACATCTGGCTGCCCGGCATGGATGGTCTCGAAACCCTGGAGCAGATTCAGCAAATCGATCCCTCGCGGCGCCCCGTGGTCGTGGTCATCTCGGGGCACGGCACAATTGAGACGGCCGTCAAGGCCACCAAGCTGGGCGCGCTGAATTTTCTTGAAAAACCGCTTTCGATCGAGAAGGTAACGCTCAGCGTGAAAAACGCTGTCGAACGCCGACGGCTGCTCGCCGAGAACGAGAACCTACGGTCGCAAGTCCGCTCCGATTACGAGATCATCGGCAACAGCGTGCCCATGAAAGCCCTGCGCCAGCAGTTAGCGCTGATGGCTCCGACGAACGGCCGCGTTTTGATCTTCGGCGAGAGTGGCACTGGAAAGGAGCTCTTCGCCCGGGCGCTGCATTCGCAAAGCCTTCGATCCGAAGGCGCCTTCGTGGAAGTCAACTGTGCCGCCATCCCCGAGGACCTGATTGAAAGCGAGTTGTTCGGACATATCAAAGGTTCTTTCACCGGGGCGCACGAAGACAAGGTAGGGAAGTTCCAAAAAGCCGACGGTGGGACACTGTTCCTCGATGAAGTCGGCGACATGAGCCTGAAGACGCAGGCCAAAGTGCTGCGCGTGCTCGAGGAACAGCGTTTCGAGCCCGTCGGGTCGGGTAGAACGATCCAGGTCGATACCCGCGTGATCGCCGCGACCAACAAACACCTCGATGCGGAGATCGAACGCGGAAATTTCCGGGAAGACCTCTTCTACCGGCTGAACGTCGTGCCGTTCTACGTTCCGCCGTTGCGGGACCGCCGCGAGGACATCGCTGTACTGGCGGAGCATTTTCTGGGGCAATTCAGCGCGGCATATGTTCGGAATCCAAAGCGGCTCACCGCTGAGGCCGGCACAGCTCTTTTGAACTATGCCTGGCCTGGGAATGTGCGCGAACTGCGTAACCTCATGGAGCGGATCGTTATCATGACCACGCAGGGCGACGTCGGTGTCGGCGAGTTGGGCTTGTCGAACAGCCGCCGCTCGGGCGACTTCGGCCGAGGCCGGATGCCGCGGTTCTCCAGTCTCGAAGAGGCGCGCAAGGCTTACGAACGCGACTATGTCCTCAAGACGCTGGAAGAACTGGACGGCAACATGACTCGCACGGCGGAAGCTTTGGGGTTGGAGCGCAGTCACCTCTACCGCAAGATGAAAGCGCTGGGAATCTCGCCGTCCGAATCACACAAGATTTAGCAGACCCCCGACCGCAAGCGAGGGTCAGACCCCTGCCTCGCCGACGATGCTACCTCGACGTCTTGAGTATTTAGGGGCTTGAGATTATGCAAGTTGTTTTTCATCTATGACTTAGGAAATTGTTTCGCGGAAAATTTCAGAAAATTTCATGATATGGGAGTTTTCCGCCCTCTTGGGCGCTGTTGGTATTGCCGTAAGATGTATAAGAGTCAATGACTTGAAGTTTTGTTATGTAAGATAGATTACTGTGTTGTTTGCAGTTTTGAGATGTTTTTGCGTTGCTTTCTTGCCCTCTTTTGATTGGTCCGAGCCGTTTTCTGGTGACTGGGGTGTTTCTTGTTGGGCGGACTGGCGCCGCCAGGATTGTCGACACGGCAAGCTGAGAGCTTGCGCCACGGGTGCTCTCGTTCCGATTGGTTTGCTTGTTCTGTTGATGCAATTTGTGTTCGCTCCAACCGACTGACCAAGCGAAGGGCACGAACTCTCGAACGCAGACCTTGTGCTTGCTTGGCCCCTCGTGTTCGCTTGACACCGCGCTTGCGCTTGGGGCTCTGCCTATTTGCATTTTACAAGATGGGGCCACTTGTTTCGAGGTTTGGAGTAGTTATAGTGTTGATTCAAAAGGAAATAAAAATATGAAAAGGAGCCAGTTCACGACCCACGAAACTGCTGGGCGCCGCCGCCTGTTATACTGATGATAACTGATGACGTCATAAGATAACGATGCGCACTATCGTTGACATTTCCCGAAGATCAACTGGATTCCCTCGCGTCACTCTGCCACCGGGAAGGGATTTCCCGGGCCGAAGCGGGCCGAAGGGCTGTTACTTGTTACCTGGACGAGCAAACGGATGCCACCGGAGATGATGCTTTCGGGATTTGGCGAAAACGAAAAGTCGATGGTGTTGCCTACCAGAGAAAATTGTGAGCTGAGTGGTCACGGTGAAAGCGGTATTCGACACGAATATCCTCATTGACTACCTCAACGGCGTCGCGGCAGCCCGCCGCGAAATCAAGCTGCACGAGTTCCCACTCATCAGTCCCATCACATGGATGGAAGTCCTGGTTGGTACGCGAGCCCCGGAAGAAGAACAGCGGGTGCGAAACTTCCTGCGCCGGTTCGAGCTGGTCCCGATCGATCAAAGAGTGAGCGAGGAGACCGTTAAAATTCGGTGCGAAAAGAAGCTTCGCCTGCCCGACGCAATTGTCTGGGCCAGCGCCAAGGCCAACGGCGCTTTGCTCGTGACTAGAAACACCAAGGACTTTCCTGAAGCCGCCCCAGATGTGCGCGTGCCCTACCGAATCTAGTTTTCTTTACCGAGCCGGGACGGCCGACAGGTTTACCATAAGGTCGTAGCTCGTATTCCTGGGGCCAGAGGCCAAAATCATGAAGCACGGACTTTCTCTCTTCATCCCCTGTTTCTTCTCATTCGTCATCGCCGCCGGAGCCGCGGATACGGCCCATCTTGTCGTGGACGCTCAACCCGCCCCGCCTGTCCGCCACGGCTTGACAAAGCTCGAGCAAGCCATCCGCGCCAAAGGAATCTCCTACCGGGAGCGCACCAGGCTAGGAAACGCACGCAACGGCCCGATCGTCGTCGCCGGCCTTGGCAGCGGTTCGGGAGCCGCCGCCACGCTCATTCGCGACTTGGGAATCACCGCGCCCGCAAAGCCTGAGTCGCTGCTCATCCGCCACGCCGAATGGAGGGGAAACAACGTTCTGCTGGTCAGCGGAGCGGATGACCGAGGCCTGATGTACGCGCTGCTCGGCGTGGCCGACCGCATCGGTTGGGCTGAGGATCCGGCCAAGCCGCTGAGCGAAGTCCGCGACGTGGAAGAAAGCCCCGACGCCGCCGAGCGCGGGCTCTCGATGTACACCATGCACAAGGCCCGCTTCGAGGGTTTCTTTTACAACGAATCTTATTGGGCGAGCTACTTGGACATGCTCGCCAAGAACCGCTTCAATACATTTTCGCTGCTGTTCGGATATGAATCTTCCGGTTATCTCACCCCCGCTTTCCCTTATTTTTTGGACACGGAGGGCTTTCCGGGAATCAAGGCCGCAGGCGTGAGCGTGCGACAACAGCAGCGCAATGTCGAAGCCCTCAATCGCCTGATCGACATGGCGCATGACCGCGGGCTGAACTTCACGCTGGGCTTGTGGGACCACATCTATCGCGGCGATCACTACACCGACGGGGTCTGGGACTACCTGCCGGTCGAGCCGGTCAACGGAAAAAAGCTCCCCGTCTCCGGCGTCACGAAAGAGAATCTGTCGGCTTATTCGGTAGCGGCGCTCGTCAAGTTTCTGCGGCTCGTTCCCAACATCGATACGATTCAATTCCGCATGCACGGGGAATCGGGCCTGACGCGGGTCGAGATGAAGCAGTACTGGCAAGACATATATGCCGTCATGAAGGAATACGCGCCCACGGTCCGTTTCGACGCCCGAGCCAAGGGCTACCCCGATGACCTGATCGAAGACGCACTGGAGACGGGGCTGAACTTTCGCGTTGCCACGAAATACTGGGCCGAGCAAATGGGCATGCCTTTCCATCCCACGCACATCCAGCGCCGCAACCAGTTAGACCGCCGGCATGGCTACGCCGACCTGCTACGCTATCCGCAAAAGTACAAAATGCTCTGGCGGTTGTGGACCAGCGGAACCTTGCGGATCCTGCCGTGGGGAGACCCGGACTACGTGCGCCGCTTCGTGGCCAGCACTCATCTCTACGACGGAGAAGGCTTCGAGGTAACCGAGCCGCTCGCGACCAAGATGGCTTCCCGTCCGCACAACGAAAAACCTTTCCACTTGCTCGCGCCCGCCTACCAATACTACGAGCAAGAGTTCGAGCGCTACTGGCACTTCTACCAGCTTTTCGGAAGACTGGGCTACAACCCAGATACGTCCGCGGAAATTTGGGAAAAGGAGTTCGAGCGCCGCTTCGGGAAACAAGCCGCGCCGTTTGTGCAGCAAGGCCTGCAGCGCGCCAGCCAGATTCTGCCCCGGATTGTTGCGTCCTCCCTGCCGCCGGACAAATTCCCCACAACCCGGGGCTGGGCGGAGAAACAACGCTGGGGAGATATTTGGCAGTACGCCAAAGGCACTCCCAGCGACACACAGCAATTTCTGAGCATCGGCGAAGCCGCCGACCTGCATCTGGCGGGCGGTGAGTCGGCAAAGATCCATCCTTTAGAGACCGCCGCCTGGTTTGCCCGCGCAGCGGACGACGTTTTGAAACTTGCGGGCCAAGCCGAAGAGCGCACTGCCGCGGACGCGAGTAGCCAGCGCAATAAAGAATTCCACTCGACGATGGTGGACCTGAGAATTCTCGCCAACCTGGCGCGCTATCACTCCGAGCGAGGCCGGTCCGCATATCATTGGGCGCTATTCAAAAAGTCCAACGACTTAAGCGCGCTCGACGTATCGATTCAACACGAAGCTTTGGCGGTTGCTGGCTGGGAAACAATTGTCGAAGCCGCGGGCGACGTTTATGCGGAGAATCTGATGTTCGGCAGAGAAAGCGATCAGAGAGGCTGGCCCGTCGAGCTAACCGGCCATTGGAAGACCGAACTCATCGAGCTCCAGCGAGGCCTGCAAGAGCTGGAAAACTTGCGCCAGGTGTTCGAACCCGACCGCTGGCGGGTCATTCGAAGGTTCGATTTCGAAGGCCACCGCGACGCAAGATATGAGCGGGCCGAACTCCGCAACTCCTTTTCAACTGATCTGCCGAACGGGAATTATGAGCTGCGCTTCGGCGTGGGCAATGAGTTGCCCGACAACCCGGGCTACGGCCCGATGTGGATCGAGGCGAATGGCGTGGACCGCACGGACACATTCATCGTGGCCCCCGGCACGCGCGAGGGGCGGAGCATCCCAACCACGGTGACCGACAACAAGCTCAACGTTGCCTTCAAAGCCACGACTGCCGGGCGCTGGCACATCAGCAGCCTCAGCGTGCTCGGGGCGGGCCCGCGAATTGCCCATTCGCCGGTCCGAAAGATCAAGCCCGGGCAGGAGTTTACACTTGGGGCCACGGTCAGCAGCGCCGCCATTGTCCGGGTACGCGCCGGGTTCGGTACCAGCGAGGAGGGTTTTCAGTACCGCGAGATGGAGAAACTCGACAGGCTGGCCTACCGGACCGTGGTTCCCGGCTTGGCGAGTGCCGGCGAGATGAGCTATTTCATCGAAGCAGTGGATGAGCTAGGACGAAGCGTGACCTACCCGCCCGGCGGCGGCACGACTCTGGCCACGATCATCGTTAGCAGTGATCACGAGGCGCCCGCGGTCAGCCACCAGCCGATCCGCCGCGCCCAGCCTGGAGAGCCACTAACCGTACGGGCCGAAGTCGGCGACCCCTCGGGCGTCAAGTGGGTGCGCCTCCGTTATCGCAGCGTCACCCAGCACCGGGACTTCCGTACGCTGGCGATGCTGCCAAGCGGCCGCCCGCACGAGTACGAAGCGACTGTTCCCGGCGGGCATCTGGACCCTCAATGGAACTTCATGTACTTGATTGAAGTGATGGACGAAGCTGGGAATGGGACGATCCACCCGGATCTCAACAAGGAAACTCCCTACGTGATCGTCGACTTACAGCACTAGCTGAGCTAGCTAGTGAACTGAACAACGCGGTACGCTGTTGTACGAGGAACCATGACCGGCACAACCATCGCTCACTACATAATCACCGGGAAACTCGGCGAGGGCGGGCTGGGTGTTGTTTACAAGGCCGAGGACACCAAACTCGAACGTCCGGTCGCCTTGAAGTTCCTCGCCGCGCACCTTCTTTCCAACGAAGAAGCCAAGAAACGCTTCATCCGCGAAGCGAAGGCCGCCGCGGCGCTCGACCATCCCAACATCTGCACGCTCTACGAAATTGATGAAGCCAGCGGCCGCACCTTCATGGCCATGGCCTATCTCGAAGGCCGGACGCTGGAGCAGAAGATCAGTGAAGGTCCGCTGCGGATCGAAGACGCCCTCGACATCGGCACGCAAATCGCGAAGGGCTTGCAGAAGGCGCACGGCAAGGGCATCTATCACCGTGACATCAAGCCGACCAACCTGATCCTGGTCGACGAGGGCCCCAGGGAGCGCCTGGTGAAGATCATGGACTTCGGGCTGGCGCACCTCGTCGACCAGTCCAAGCTCACGCTGAAGGACACGGCGCTGGGGACACCCGCTTACATGTCCCCCGAGCAGGCGCAAGGCGTGCCCGTGGACCAGCGCACCGACATCTGGTCGCTGGGCGTCGTTCTCTACGAGATGGTCGTGGCCCAGGTGCCGTTCAAGGGCGAGTATCAGCAGGCTGTCTTCTACACGATCCTGAACGAAGACCATGAGCCGCTGACGGGCATTCGGGCCGGCGTTCCGATGGATCTGGAATTCATCGTCTCCAAGTGTTTGGCCAAGGACGCCGGCCAGCGTTATCAGAGCGCCAAGGACTTGATCATCGACCTGACTGCGCTGCGCGAAAAGCTAGCCTCGGCGAAATCGGCGATCGCGCGAAAAGCATCGCCCAGCCCAGTAGGGACCGGCACTCTTGCTGGTCCAACCCAACTGCCAACGGAACCAGAACCAACGGTGAGCGCAAACCACCCCGTGGCGCACGGATCGAGCACCGAATCCCGGCCAGAGCACGCTCAGCCTCCAGAATCTCAGGACCCCACGCCGGACGGTGGGCCGGAGGCCCAACGCGGCACGGCTGGAGCCGTGCGCCACGGGGCGGCCCCTGCTGCTGCCTGGCAGCGCTTGCCCTGGGCCGTTGCTGCTCTGGCCATCGCTGCCGCCGTAACCCTCGCCGTCATCCACTTTGCTCTCGAAACCCCGCCTCAGCCCCGCTCGATCATCTCGGCGATCTTGCCGCCGGAAGAGGTCAGCCGAATCGAGGACTTGGCGCTCTCGCCAGACGGCGAGTGGCTGGTGTTCGCGGGCTTGACCACTGAAGGTGCAACTCAGCTCTATCTGCGCCGCTTGGACAGCCCCGATGTCCGCGCTCTCGACGGCACGGATGGAGCAACCTACCCCTTCTGGTCGCCCGGCAGCCGCTTCATCGGGTTCTTTGCCGACGGGGAGCTCAAGAAGACCGGCATTAGCGGCGGCTCTCCCTTCACGCTGGCCGATGCTCCCGCAGGCCGCGGCGGCGCCTGGAGCGACGATGGCGTGATCGTGTTCGCTCCTCCCGGCATAGGTGACCCGCTTCATCGCGTCTCGGCGGGCGGCGGCCCGGTCAGCATGGTTACGGAACTCGACGCCGAACGAAACCAAGGATCACATCGTTGGCCTTGGTTTCTGCCCGACGGGAGGCGCTTTCTCTTTTTCGGGAGCCAGAGCGGAGCCCCCGATGGGAGTTCCGAGGTCTACGTGGGTTCCCTCGAGGGAACGTCAATAAAGACGCTCATGCGGCCCCAGGAGAGCGCGATCTATAGCAGCGGAAATTTACTGTTTGCGCGCCAAAATACGCTCATGGCCCAAGTATTCGACCCAGAAACCGTGACACTCGGAGGCGAACCCCGGCCGTTGCGCGAGCCGGTGTCGAACACATTTCTTGCGAAGGGGATGTTCTCTGTCTCGGAAGACGGAAGACTGGCTTACCCGTCGGGAAGCGCTCTTGGGATCTCCCGCATGACTTGGTACGACAGGACAGGCCGGCGTCTTCGAACCGTCGGAGAACCGGCTTCGTTCCTAAGCATTGCCATTTCCCCCGACGGGGGAGTCGTTGCGGCGGCCGTTCAGCACGAGGCATCGGGAGCGAATATTTGGCTCTACGACGTTGCCCGGAATCTTCGAACGCGCTTTACTTTCGTCCAGGAATTCGATTTGACCCTTTCGTGGTCGCCGGACGGCACGCAGATTGCTTTCGCATCCAACCGGAGGGGTGGATTCGACGTTTTTCGGAAGACGGTTTCCGGACTCGAAGAGGCGGAACTGCTGGTTGATAATCTTGGGTTGGACATGCCTCGTGGCTGGTCACCGGAGGGGAGTTCGCTGCTATTCATGTCCCTCGACACGAACACAGAGGACGATCTCTGGGTCTTGCCGATCAGGGCCGCCGATGGCGGAACGGAACCGGCGCCCGAGCCCTACCTTCGCACCAAGTTCAACGAGCGGGACGGCCGGTTCTCACCCGACGGGAGTTGGGTGGCTTATACGTCGGACGAGTCGGGCCGGTTCGAAGTCTACGTCGCGCCGTTTCCGGGGGCGACAGGAAAAGTTCAGGTCTCTACCGGAGGTGGAGAGTATCCGATCTGGCGAGCCGACGGCAAGGAGATCTTCTACCGAACTCAGGACGGATCGATCATGGCTGCCGGGGTCGAAGCCGCCAACTCCAACTTCCGCGTCAGCGCCGTCCGTCGCCTGTTTCAAGTCAGTCTGTCGAGCGAGGGTGCTGGCTACCAGCGAAAATACGACGTCACCGCGGATGATCAAGAGTTTCTCGTGCTCGAGGTCCCCGAAAGCGAAGCAAAGCCGGTGATCATGCTCGATTCAAACTGGCCGGCGCACCTGTCCGAATAGCCGAAACAGCAAAGCGCACCCGAAATATCCACAATCTCATTCAGCTCATGGCCTACACCGATATCCGTGAATTCATCCAAGCCCTCGAAAAAGCCGGCGAGCTGAAGCGCGTTACCGCCGAAGTCGACCCCATCCTCGAGATCACCGAACTAGCCGACCGCGCCGTCAAGAGCGGCGGACCGGCCTTGCTGTTCGAGAATCCCAAGGGCTACGACATCCCCGTCCTCATCAACGCCTTCGCCGGGATGCACCATATGGAGATCGCGCTTCAGGTCGGCTCGGTGGATGAGATCGCCGGACGCATTGCCGAGTATCTCGAAATGAAAACGCCGCAAGGCCTGATGGGCAAGCTCAAGATGCTGCCCAAGCTGGCGGAGATGGGCTCGTTCTTCCCGCGCGAAGTCAAAACGGGACCGGTCAAGCAAGTCATCAAGAAGGAAAATTTCTCGCTGTTCGATTACCCGGTCCTGCAATGCTGGCCCGATGACGGCGGCCGCTTTATCACGCTGCCGCTGGTCTTCTCCCGCAACCCGGTTACGGGCAAGCGCAACGCCGGTGTTTATCGCTTGCAAATCTACGATGAGCGGACCACCGGCATGCACTGGCAGACTCACAAACAAGGCGCCGAGCACTACCGCCGCAGGATGCAAGAGGGCCCGAGTGAAGGCACGGACGAAGGCAAGGACGAGAGCATGGACGAGAGCATGGACGAGAGCATGGACGGGCGCATGGAGGTCGCCGTCGCCATCGGCGCCGACCCGGCCACGATGTTTTCGGGAATCCTGCCGCTGCCCCCCGATCTAGACGAGATGCTCTTCGCCGGATTCCTGCGCTCCAAACCCGTCGAGATGGTCAAGTGCGAAACCGTCGACCTCGAAGTTCCCGCGAACGCCGAGATCGTTCTCGAGGGCTACGTGACGCTAGGCGAGCTGCGGACCGAGGGGCCGTTCGGCGACCACACCGGATTCTACTCGCTCGAGGACGAATTCCCCGTCTTCCACGTCACCTGCGTCACCCAGCGCGAAAAGCCCATCTACGCCACGACAATCGTCGGCCCTCCTCCGATGGAGGACTACTACATGGGCAAGGCGATCGAGCGGGCTTTCCTGCCGCTGATGCGCATGCAGATTCCAGAGCTGGTGGATATCAACATGCCGGCCGAGGGCATTTTCCACAACATGATGATCCTGTCGATTCGCAAGTCCTACCCGCTGCAAGCACGCAAAGTGATGAGCGCCATCTGGGGACTGGGACAGGCCATGTTCACGAAATGTATTGTCGTCGTGGACCACGATGTGAACGTCCAAGACTTGAGCGAAGTAGCCTGGAAAGCCCTCAACAACATCGACCCCGAGCGCGACATCCAGTTTGTGATGGGACCGATCGATCAGCTTGACCACTCCAGCCGGTTGCCAAACTACGGCTCGAAGATGGGCATCGACGCCACCCGCAAATGGCCGGAAGAAGGATTCACGCGCCCCTGGCCCGGCCTCATCAAAATGGACGACGAGGTGAAGAAGCGAGTGGACGGCATATGGCGGGAGCTGGGGATCGGCGATAAGCGGGGATGATCGACCGCCGAATGTTTGCTGAATGTTTAATGTTTGTCTTGTCAGAGAAGGTCACGAAGTTCCTCTTCGGTTAGCGACGCTTGCCTGAGAATTCTCCTCAATGTGGACCACGGGATATCTTTGGAGTGGATTGGTGCGGTAACCCGCAGATCCGGGCGAGTCTTGTGCAATAGGCGGGCGTAGCTGCCCACTTGGTGGTGAATAAAGAATCTAGCCTGCATTTCTCACCACCTGACGGCCGAAGCACGCAAGAGGCCCGCCATTACTTCGTTGCGCTTGCTCGCCGTGCTCAACGTACTGTCCGAGTACGCCTCCGCTCCTCAAGCGGCGCGCGCCTCGTACTGACGCTCCTCTCACGCACTTCGTCTCGCCACGTGGTGAGAAATGCAGGCTACGTGTTCGAGAGCGCGGACGAGCTGTCTTAGGTTAACAAAGGGTAGTTTTTGGTTCACGCCAACTTAGTTCGCCTCGAGCTACCGGCGTCTTGAGTCAGGGTAAGGTGAGTGCCACTCGTTCGGTGGCGGGCTCGACATCTTGAGGTATTGGTTCGCCAGTCTCACGGGCGCTCTCAAGAAAGCACCGAATTACATCTTGCGCCATCTCTCGGGCCTCATTGAGAGTCGCTCCGAAAGTACAAATTTCCGGTATGGCGGGGACGACGACGTTGGAGCCTCCCTCCGGAGCTCGCTCGAATACGACAGTGTAACTGTACTCCGTCAAGGTACCGCTCCAAGGTCATGCTACCAGTTTCTGGCGGCACAGCTTAAAAGCGAGTCCCAAGAACAAACAGAAACCAACAACCACAAGCCGACGCCTTTTGAATTAGCCACCAAGCACCCACACCAAGATTCAAACGGCGTAGGCTAAGGGCTAGGCAGGGGAAGCAACAATATTAGTGGAAGTGGGGTATCCATTTTATTCAGGTAACCCCAATATGTTGTGGTCGGCTATGGCGCTGGTTGATCGCGCTGAACGATCAAACGATAGGGTGCGGGGTCGGTTGCCACGGCCTGTTGGAGCAGGCGATAGAACAGCTTGCCCCGG
>Ga0310123_10001197_pt1 | contig 21917 bp, 13 predicted proteins | sample CB6_AW_1057_MG_FD_203505 | JGI IMG/M metagenome (GOLD analysis project Ga0310123, IMG submission 203505) | Marine microbial communities from Western Arctic Ocean, Canada - CB6_AW_1057 | ecosystem: Environmental > Aquatic > Marine > Oceanic | place: Canada: Western Arctic Ocean | collected... | reverse complement strand
GTCTGGGGAGAGGCGATGAGAGTCCTGCTGCTGTCCGTGTTGCTGCTGCAGGTCGCCGGGTGTGGCGACGGGTCCTCGCAACACGTTTCGCTGCAGTCCGAGACTGATCCGATCGAGGGGTTGGAGGACCTGGGAGCCACGATCGGGCGAAATGAGCAGCACGAGGTCATCAAGGTCGACCTCGACGGCGTCGAAGTCACCGACACCCCTCCGGCGAGCGTTTCCTGGGAACATCATCTGCAGGGGGCTGAAGGCACAGCGGCCGCCGACGCGGGTCGCGAACACCTCGCCTGGGCACATCGCGTGCTCACCTCTGATGGAGCACGGGTGATCAACGCCAGTCTGAGACGACTCAAGGGACTCGAGCGTCTCGAGACGCTCGAACTGGGAAACACGGCGATTTCGGATTCCGGACTCCTGCACCTCAAGGGACTGACCAGTCTTCAGACTCTTCGACTCATGGGTTGCGACAACATCAAGGGCAGAGGACTGGTACACCTCGGCGGGATGACCAGGCTGAAGACTCTCGATCTGGGTGGCACCCGGATCACCAACGAGGGACTCGAGCACATCAAGGAGATGACCAATTTGCGGCGACTGGGCATCCGCAGTGGCGAGTTCTGGGGTGGCAGGGGTCAGATCACCGATGCCGGGATGGCACACCTCAAGAACTTGACCAACCTGCAGATGCTGTTCCTCGTCGAGTTCAACGGCAAGATCACCGATGCAGGGCTTGTGCATCTCCGGGGAATGACCCGACTGCAGTCGCTCAGTCTCCACATCACGCATCTCACCGATGCCGGGCTCGTGCATATCAACACGATGTCCCACCTGGAGATCCTCGTCCTGGACAGCAGGCTGCTCACCGACGCCGGACTGGCCCACATCAAGCAGATGACCCGGCTGCGGGTGCTCGTCCTGGGCGGCACTCGGATCACCGACGATGGGCTGGCCCACCTGGGGCGACTGACCAACCTGCACCACCTCCGTCTCTACGACGCACGAATCAACGGCACCGGCCTGGAACACCTGGGTGGACTCGCCAACCTGAAACACCTTCGCCTCGACGGCACTCAACTCACCGACGATGCGCTGAAACACCTCAAGGAACTGACCCATCTCGAGACTCTTGACCTGCAAGGCACCAGTATTTCCGACGCGGGGCTGGGGCCGATCAGGCAGCTGACCGCACTGCAGACGCTCATCCTGCTCGACACGGAGGTCACCGACACCGGCGTCGCCCAACTGCAGCAGGCGTTACCCAACTGCAAGATCCTGAAGTAGCCCAGCCGCGACCACTCGTCGATCCACTCTCAGGGTTCGCATGCTCATGGTCCCTGCTCCGTTTTGCGGCCTCTGAAGGAGGCGAGCACGGCATCCCAGGCCAGTCGCGTCGCCAATTCCGCCACGACGCGACTGCCGCGTCGGTCTGCAGGGGAACCGACCTCGCCGGTCGTCACGGCATACAACACGTCGCCGTCGGTCAGAGTGTGAAATGGCTGGATCGCTCGTGCCATCGACGTGTGCACCTGGCGAGACAACTGGCTGAGTTGCCAGCCGCCCATTTTCTGGTTCGTGACGACCACCGTCAGAGTCGTGTTGCCGTTGGGGAGTGATCCCGGTTTGTCATCGCCCGGGGCGTCGCGTTGGGTTTCGTTGAACCTGAGTCGTCGGCCGGTCTTCGGATCCTGGTGGCCCCGGACCACTCGCCCCGTCCGGTCGACGATGGCTCCGACCGAGTTGACCACGGTGAAGACTCCGACCCGGACCGATCCCTGCCGGCCAAATGCACCTCCCTGGCCAGCCAGTTCGCGCCGGGCCAGTGGTTCCAGCCACTTGCCACAGGTAGCCGAAGCTCCTGCACCGCGAGCTCCCAGAGCGAACCGCCCGGGTCGAGCCGCCTCGAGAGCCGCACGGCCGAGTTCCCGGTCGGGATAGACCGGGTTGCTTCTTGCGCCGTAGTCGTAGATGACCGCACCGGAAACCAGGGCAATGCGATCCCAGTGTGTCGAGTACTCCTTGCGACCCAAGAGCCCACTGGCAACTCCGCTGACCGCCTCGAGCCCGTAGAGCGACCCGCCAGCCAGGCAGATGGCATCGACCCCGGCGGCACCACGGACAAGCGCATCGGTCCAGAAAGTCGCCGGCGCACCGCCCCGGATGTCGACCACGCCGGTGGCCCGTTCGGGAAAGTGAAACACCGTGCAGCCGGTCGGACCGTCGGGATAGACCGCCGAACCGATCCGCACACCCGGCAGATCGAACTCCAGCACATGATCCCCGGGCGAAGTGTCAACTGCCTGTCGCGATGGTGCCGCGTCGGCTTCGACCTGACTTCCGGCGACCACCGCTCCGGCCCCCGCCGCCTTCAGCAGGTCACGTCGAGACATTCCGGACAGGTGGGCGGACGTGTGTGCCATCAGAGATCTCCAGCGTCGGGGAGAAGGGGTCAGGCCCCGCTTGTGGTGAACTTTCAGTCCACCACAGGCGGCGTCTGACCCCGTCGGCTACAACTCGGCTCATGCCAGCAGTTCGTGCACCACCCGTGCCTCAAAGACCGAGGTCAGCTTCTCTTCCAACCCGTTGTGATCGAAGAACAGCTCCTCGTGGTGCATGCCCAGCAGGTGCAATAACGTGGCGTGGAAATCGGTGACACTCACGCGATCCTCAACCGCCTCGTACCCCAGTTCATCGGTCGCCCCGTACACGCTGCCGGCCTTCACTCCGCCACCGGCCAGCCACACGCAGAAGCCTCGAGGATTATGATCGCGGCCGGCCGTCGAGAGATTCTTCTTGTCGGGCAGCTGAGCGATCGGCATCCGCCCGAATTCTCCGCCCCACACCACCAGGGTGTCCTCGAGCAGACCTCGCTGCTTCAGGTCCTTCAGCAGGGCGGCGATCGGCTGGTCAGTTCGCCCGCAGCACTTCTTCAGACCGGCCACGATCCCGCTGTGGTTGTCCCAGATCTGCCGCTGCGTGCAGATCTGGACAAACCGCACACCCCGCTCGATCAGCCGGCGTGCCATCAGGCAGCGGCGAGCGTAATTGTCGGTCGTCTTGTTGCCGACGCCGTACGACTTGAGCGTCGACTCCGATTCCTGTCCCAGGTCCAGCGCATCGGTCGCCTCGAGCTGCATCCGGGCGGCGAGATTGTAGCTGGCGATACGGGCATCCAGTTGCAGGTGACCGGGTCGACGGCGGCGGTGGATGCGATCGAGCCGTTTCAGCAGGTCCCGTTCAACCGCCAGGGCGGCGTCGGGTTGAGGCACCTCGCGAGACAGGTTCAGCAACGGTGCTCCCTGGGTTCGTATCGGCGTTCCCTGGTAAACCGGTGGCAGCAGCCCGTTGTGCCAGTTCTGGGTGCCGTTGACCGGCAGGCTCCCCTCGGCAGCCAGGGCGACAAAGGCCGGCAGGTTCTGGTTCTCGGTGCCCAGGCCGTACACCACCCACGACCCCAGCGAGGGCAGGCCCTGGATCAATCGGCCCGACTGGTACTTGAAGATCGCCGGCTCGTGGTTCGGATGCGTCGTGTGCATCGACCGCACCACGGCCAACTCGTCGGCCACGGTCCCCAGGTGAGGCATCAGCTCGGAAATCTCCAGCCCCGACTCGCCATGCCGGCGGAATCGCCACGGGCTGCGGAACAGCTTCCCGGCCTGCTCGGGGCCGGTCAGATCCGCCGCCACCTTGTCGAAGTACGACTCGCCGTGAAGCTCGGCCAACTTCGGCTTGGGGTCCAGCAGGTCCATCTGGCTCGGACCGCCCTGCATGAACAGCTGGATCACCGCCTTGGCTCGAGGCGGATGGGGTGCGGTCTTGGCGGCCACGCCGTACACGCCGGGCTGCTGAGAGACCACCTCCTCGGCCAGCAGACCCGAACCGCCAAACAGGTCCCTCGCAAACAGCCAGGCCAGGGCCGTGCCGCCCAGCCCGTCGCCCACGCGGTCGAAGAACCGGCGGCGATTCACGCGGCCGGGGAGATCGGCCGTAGCAGGGGTGCTTGAGGCTGGCGTCATTGTGCGGGAGTTCCGAATCAGGCTCGTCAGTCTATATAAAGGAAGGCGGCCGAGTTGAGCAGGGCGTGGCAGTACGAGGCGAGTGCCCGACGCGAGGCGGATGGGCCGGTGTTCTTGCGGCCCGCCTTCGCCTCGGCGGCCAGGTGATCGGACCAGTGCCGCCCGAGTTGTTGCAGTGCACTGCGCCCGGCTTCCTGCTCGTCGACAACCGGCCGGCGACTGAAGGCAACCAGGTAGGCCCGCTGGATCTGTCGGTCGATCTCAGGACCCGCCTCACGCTCGATCCGCTCGGCAAACGATGCTGCCAGCTGGTCGATCATGGCGTTGTTCATCAGGAACAGTGCCTGGGTCGCGACGGTCGACTCGGGTCGCTCGATGCAGTTGGGCGTCATGCTCGGCAGGTCGAACGTCGAAAGGAATGTCGGGAACTCCTTCCGCCGCTGCCGAAGATAGACACTCCGTCGCCACCCTCCGTTCACCAATTGGGCCGTCACCAGTCCGTCCTTGCGGACCGTCACTGGATCGGCCGGGCCGAACGGGGTGAGGTTCAGGCGACCGGCCACCCACAGCGCCGTGTCGCGAACCAACTCCGCCTCCATTCGCTTCAGCGGCATTCTCGAGAACCACTCGTTGAGCGGATCGCGGCGCTGAGATGCCGTCAGGCCGCTGGGGCTGTCCGTTTCGACCGGGGCGGAGGAGGCCTGGCGGTAGGTGGTCGTGGCCATCATCAGCCTGTGCATCGCCTTGATGCTAAAGCCCCGCTTTACGAACTCGACGGCCAGCCAATCGAGCAGCTGCGGATGCGAGGGGTCGTTGCCGGTCTGGCCGAAATTGCCCAGCGACTCGACCAGGCCGCGGCCGAAATGGTGCTTCCAGATGCGGTTGACCATCACACGTGACGTCAGCGGGTGATCCGGCCGAATCACCCAGCGGGCCAGCGCCAGCCGGCGTCCCGTCTGCTTCGCACCCTTCCAGGGAGGTGTGACCCTGTAGGGCGCGTCGGGATCCGAAAGCACGGCGGGCACACCCGCAGAGACCGGGGTGCCCGGATTGTCGTGGTCGCCGCGGATCAGGATGTAGGTGGCCGACGGTGTTCCGCGGTCCCAAAGGGCCTGGATGCCCTGGTTGGGAGGCCGCTGTGATTCGAGAGCCTTGACCTGGCTCAGCAACGGATCGGCGAACGACTTGAACGACGCGTTGGTCTTCAACAGATGGGCGATCAGCTTGGCGCGATCGAGCTTCTTCTCCTTCTCGGGAAGTGACTTTCTCAACCGCTCCGCCTCGACGTTGACCTGGTGCTGCACCGAGTTGATCTCGATCTGCAACCGCTCATCCTCGGCTTTCTCCTCAGCCGGCACGATACTCATCCGCCGCACGCCGAACTTGTACTTCTTCTCGCTGCCCCCGACCGGCTTCAACCAGTCGTTCTCGTCGAAGGCTCCCTTGAACACCGCCAGCAGCCGGTAGTAGTCGCGCTGGGGGATCGGGTCGTACTTGTGGTCATGACACCTCGCACACTTGACCGTCAGACCCAGCACCACCGTGCTGAAGACATCGAGCTGGTCGCCAATCACGTCGAGTCGATCGGAGATGAATGAGACCTCTCGCTCGCTGGTACTGTCCGGAGCCATCCTCATGAACCCCGTCGCCACCAGGTTCTCGTAGATCTCGGTGCTGATCTCCTCGGCACTCTCGTAGTCGACCAGCTCGTCACCTGCGAGCTGTTCGAGCAGGAAGCGGTCGTAGGGCTTGTCGCTGTTGAAGGCCCGGATCACGTAGTCCCGGTACCTCCAGGCGTAGGGTCGCATGTGATCGGCTTCCAGCTTGCCGCCGAACGAATCGGCGTAGCCGACCACGTCGAGCCAGTGGCGGCCCCAGCGTTCGCCGTAGCGGGGTGAGGCCAGCAGCCGGTCGACCAGGCGGGCGAACGCGCCGGGTCGATCATCGTCCAGAAATCGCTGCAGCTCGGACGGGGTCGGAGGCAGTCCGTGCAGATCGAAACAGGCGCGACGAGCCAGGGTGGGCCGGTCAGAGGGAGCCGAAAATCCGAGTCCCGCCGCGTGCAACCGAACCGACACGAACGCGTCGATCGGGTTCTTGTTCGGGTTCTGGTTCGGGTCCTGATTCGGGCCGATCGGCGAACCGGGAACTGCAATTCGCCCGGGTGACTGAAACGCCCAGTAGCTGCGGTCCTCGTCGTCGACCAGTGGGTCCCTGGCCGTGCCAGCCACCTCGGCAGGCAACTCGACCTCGGGAGCACCCGCCTGGATCCATCGTTCGAGGCGGTTGATGTCGCGAGGCTTCAGCGGTCGCGTGCCGGTGTTCAGCAGGTTCTCCTTGGGAGGCATCTGCCCGGCGTGGATCCGCTTGATCAACAGGCTCGAACCAGGCTGACCCAGCACGATTGCCGGTCCCGACTTGCCACCCTTCAAAAGCGACTTCCGATCCAGCAGGCTCAGGCCACCCTCCTGGTGACGCCGCCCGTGACACACCGTGCAATGACGCAACAGGATCGCCCGGACATCGTGCTGAGTCACAGCAGCCGCGGCGGGCCGCTGCGACCACGCCGGAGCGGCCGCCGCTGAAACCACCAGCAGCACGGCCACACAGTGCAGACAAGACCAGACGGTCCGGTTCATCGCAGGCAACCATGGGGTCAGAGTATGAATGGGGAATCGTGACAATTGCCCCGGCAATTTGCACAGATTGAGTAACCTACTATTCACTATTCAAGCTCTGACCCCAAGCCTGTTTGCCGGCTTGCACCTGCGTGGGTCGGGTGGGACGATGAGATCCTGTGGTACCGACATCCCTGGCTTCGAATCGAATGATCCCGTCGTCTCGCAACTTGCCTCTGCTGTTGGCAGTCCTGGTGGGAACTGCGGCGTCGGCCAGTGCGGCCGAGCCGGTTCCCGAGGCGGCACCCGGGACCGACTGGCGGCAGTTCCGCGGAGCGGGGGCATCGGGAGTCGGCCGCGGGTATCCGCTGCCCTCGAGCTGGAATGTCGAGACCGGAGACGAGGTGGCCTGGCGGACTCCGATCCCCGGCCTGGGCCACTCGGGCGTGATCGTCACCGGCGACCGGGTCTTCGTCACGACCGCCGTCAGCGGCCGCGAGGACGCCGGGGTCAAGGTGGGCATCTACGGCAACATCGCCTCGGTCGACGACAAGACCAGCCACTCGTGGCGACTCTACTGCCTGGACCGAAACACCGGCGATGTGGCCTGGAGTCGGTGCCTGCACCAGGGCATTCCGCTCATCAAGCGACACACCAAGGCTACCCACGCCAACTCAACCCCCGTCACCGACGGTCGCCGCATCGTGGTCTCGCTCGGGTCCGAGGGCCTTTACTGCTTCGACCTCCACGGCAAACGGATCTGGAAACAGGACCTCGGGCTGCTCGATTCGGGCTACTACAAGGTCCCCGCTGCCCAGTGGGGCTTTGGCAGTTCCCCGATCCTGTTCCAGGACACCGTGATCCTGCAGTGCGACGTCCAGCAGGGCTCGTACCTGGCCGCCTTTTCACTCGAGGACGGTCGCCAGTTGTGGGGCATCGGTCGCGACGATGTGCCGACCTGGAGCACTCCCACACTCTGGCGGCACGGCAAACAGGTTCAGCTGGTCGTAGCCGGTTACCGGCATTCGGGAGGCTACGATCCTGCTACCGGACGCGAGATCTGGAAGCTGAGCGGCGGTGGCGACATCCCCGTCTGCACTCCGATCGTCTCGGGCGACCTGGTGATTCTCAGCTCGGCCCACGGACCCAGCCGGCCCCTGCGAGCGGTCCGCTTCGCAGCCACCGGTGACATCACTCCCAAGTCGACCACCGGCTCGACCGAACACATCGCCTGGAGCCTGCCTCGCGACGGCATCTACATGCAGACACCCATCCTGGTTGACGGGCTACTGTACGCCTGCCGCATGAACGGGGTGTTGAGTTGTTACGAGCCGAAGACCGGTGAGCGAATTTACCGCGAGCGGGTTGGTGGCGGAGTCGGATTTACCGCCTCGCCGGTCGCCGGTGACGGCAAGCTGTACTTTGCCAGCGAGGACGGCCAAGTCCACGTCGTGGCCACGGGCAAGACCTACAAGCACCTGGCCACCAATCCACTCGGCGAACAGTGCATGGCCACCCCCGCACTCTCGGGTGGACTGCTGCTGCTTCGCGGCCAGCACCACGTGACCGCCGTCGGCACCCCGTGCTGCCTTCCCGATTCAACCACCGCGGCCCACTGAGCCTCTTCACCCCCTCGCAATTCTCTTGCCACACCGGCACACAGGAACCCTCCATGCTCCGCAACGGACTGGCCGCTCTGGCTGGCATGATCGCCGCAATGATCGTGACGACGCTCCTGCAGTTCGTTGCCCGCTTCGTCGACCCACCCTCGCCGGAAATCATGGAAGCGGTCCGGAACATCTACAGCGACGATTCCGCCAAGATCGAGGAGGCTCGCCAGGTCTTTGCCCGTGAGCTTTCGAAGCAACCGCTGCAACTGGTCCTGGTCATCGTTTCGCACGCACTGGGCACCCTCTTCGGGGCACTCATCGCCGTGCGAGCCTCGCGCGAAGCACACATCGTCCCGGCATCGATCGTGGGAGGCCTGATGCTGATGGGCGGCATCGCCAACGTGATGCTGATCCCGCATCCGACGTGGTTCAATGCCGTCGACCTGCTGGTTTACATTCCCGCCGCCCTGCTGGCCTACAGGCTCGTCGTCCCAAGAGCGACCGACGATCCGGCTGCCGGCTCGTCCGAGCCCACTCACGAGCCCACCCACGAGCAAGACGACGGGGGATCGACGACAGACATCACACCGGTCGCATCGTGAGCGAGGCCGTCGTTGACGCCATCGGCGACCGGTTGACAACCGCCAGGTCTCGCCTGGCGAGTTGCCACCAGGAGATCCGGCGGCTGCGTGGCATGAGATGGCGGCGGGCCTGGACACGGGGTCGGGTCAACAGCGAACTGAAACTGGTGCTGCCGTTGCTGAGATTGCGAGAGCGGATTCCCGACGCGTTCTGGCGGATCTTTGTGCTGGTCATCGGCACATCGGCCTTCGTCGCCGTCGTCTTCCTGGCCACTCGCGATGCCTACTACACCAGCACCGCCGTCGCCGCCACCGCCGCCACAGCCGCCGCAGCCTTCACGCTGCTCGTGCTGCTCCCCACCGACTCATTGCTCGATCGACGACGCCTGGTGCTCTCGCAGGTTGCCGCCTCGGCCGATTACGAACACCAGAACGTCTGCTCACAACTCCGGTTCCTCTGCCAACGACGCGACACCGTCCGGGCACAACTGAAACTCATGCAGCAACAGGCCGAGGATGCGAAACGGGGGTGGAGAGTCCCCGACATTCCTGCCGAAGAGCCCGCCGAGGGATCCAGCAGCCCCGCTCCGCCCAACACACCCGCCCTGACCACTCAACAGGAGACTCGCTCGTGAAGCGGCATTCTCACACTCGCTTCCTGCTTGCCTGCTACCTGCTGCTGGCCTTTTCGGTTCCCCGTCCGATCCACGCCGACGATACCGAGGGGCCCAGGCGGGGCACGTTGCTGATCGTTGGTGGAGGTGGCAAGCAGGCGGCGGTGATCTTCCGCAAGTTTGTCGACTTGGCCGGAGGGGCCCAGGCCCGGATTGTGATCGTCCCCACTGCCATCTCCTCGGATCCCAAGTACGACTACCAGAACCCCGGAGTCGCCAAGTTCGCCCGCGACACGATGAAACTCAAACACCTCACCGTGCTGCACACTCACGACCGCAAACTGGCCGACACAAAAGAATTCGTGAGGCCGCTGAAGAAAGCCGACGGTGTCTGGTTCACCGGTGGCCGGCAGTGGCGGATCGCCGACTCGTACCTGGGAACCCGCTCGGAACGGGAATTCCACCGGGTGCTGAAGCGGGGTGGAGTGATCGGCGGATCCTCGGCGGGGGCTTCGATCCAGGCCGACTTCCTGGTCCGAGGTGACTCGAAAACCAACACGATCATGATCGGAGACCACCAGCGGGGGCTGGGGTTCATTGAAAACTGTGCCATCGATCAGCACGTCATCAAGCGGGGCCGGCAGCTGGGGTTGGTGCGGGTGCTGGATGATCCCGATGGGAAGATGTTGAGGCGGTTCGACCGCGAGGACCTGCTGGGGATTGGTATCGATGAGGATTCCGCGATCATCGTCCGCAAGGACACGTTCGAGGTGTTCGGGAAGCCGGATGCGGCGGTCCTGGTCTACGATCCGCACGGCTGGACGGCCGGGACTCCCGATGCAAAGAAGTACATCACGCTGAAGCTGGGGGCCCGCTACAACATGAAGAAACGGCGGGTGCTGCGACTGGCTGCGAAGCCCTAGCCACAGCAGGGACTGGCTCCGCAGGTGCCTGTCCCCACAAGACAAACCCACAGCGAGAGAGAACAGGGACAGGCACCGGCGCCCCTCCAAAGGAGGGGCTCTGGAGCCAGTCCCCGGCGCACCAAACAGGGACAGGCACCGGCGCGCCAGACAGGGACAGGCACCTTCGGAGCCAGTGCCCGCTGCCCGCTCAGAACAACTCGGCGATCGGTTCGCCGCCGTCCTCGAGCATGAATCTCGGGCGGCCACGCGGGTCGATGTACTGAGAATCCAGCGGCACCTCCATGTGACGATAGATCGTCGCGGCGATGTCGCCGGGCAGGATCGGCCGGTCCTTCAGGTGGCTGCCGTCGGTGACGGTCGAGCCAAGTGTCTGGTTGTGGTTCAGTCCCCCGCCGGCCATGCACATCGACATCACCACCGGCCAGTGGTTGCGGCCGTCGGTACTGCCCTGGGTGCCCATGTTCGGTGTCCGACCGAATTCGCCCATCGCGATCACCAGCGTGTCGTCCAGCAGGTCACGCTTCTCGAGATCGGTGACCAGGGTCGTCAGCAGGTGGTCAAACAGAGGCAACAGGTCGCCCAGCCCCTTGGTGATGCCACCGTAGACACAGCCGGGGATTCCATGAGTGTCCCATGTACCCGAGGCGGTGTGGTAGCTGAGATCGAGCGTCACGAAGCTCGAACCGGCCTCGACCAGCCGCCGGGCCAACAACGCCTGCTGGCACCACAGGTGCTTGCCATACGACTTGATCGTCGCCTGGTCTTCCAGCGTCAGGTCGAACGCGTCGCGAGCCTTTCGGCCCAGCAGCATGTCGACCGCCTTGGCACGATAGGTGTCGACGGCATCAAGAGAACCACGCTGGTCAATGTCGCGACGCAGGCGATCGAATCGCTGTACCAGCTGCTGCCGATTCTTCACCCGGCCCACGTCGACCCCATCGGGGAACTGGAACAGGTCGGCGCCGGACATCTGCCCGGTGTCCTTGCCGGCCTTGTCGTAGACCGGCAGCTTGGCGGCCTGGTTGGCGATGAACGGGTCGTGCTGCTTGCCCAGCCAGCCACCGATGGCCAGGTGCCACGGGTGACGCTGGAAGCCGACATAGGCCGGCATGCCCGGATCGTTGGCTCCACGGTGCTTGGCCACGAATGACCCGATTGCCGGGTACATCCGCCCGTGCTTGTTCCGCCTCGGAGCCGCCTCGCGGTGCCCGGTCTGGAACGTCATGTTCGGCTCGTGGTTGCTCTTGTGAGCGTTCACCGACCGCATCATGGTGAACTTGTCGAGCATCGCGGCCTGCTTGGGCAGGCGGTCGCAGATGAAGATGCCCGGCTGGGCGGTCTGGATCACGCCAAACGGGCCACGGTTGTTGAACGGACGATCCGGCTTCGGATCCCACGTGTCGATGTGACTCGGACCACCACACATCCACAACAGGATCACCGACTTGCGCGAGCCCATCGGGCGACCCGTCTGGGCCGCGTGAGCACGCTCGGCCAAAAGTGCCGGCAGGCTCAGCCCCGCCAGCCCCGCCATCGATGCCTTCATCATGCCCCGCCGGTCGAGGTGCATCAGGCCCTCGCGGACACGCGGATTGAAACTGGTGAAGGCGTGGTCGTGAGCGTGCATAAGACCGGTCCGGGCAGAATGCCTTACATCAACGTCTATTTATCCTAGCAGACTTATCGGCCATTGTTGAACAAACGGCCAAGGGGATCGAGGCCAAAACGGCCGCTTCAATCGGCCTCGGTCCCGAGCAGGTAGACCGCCTGGTCGCTGCGGAACAGCAGCTGGCCGCGTGAGGGGACCGGCGAGGCGTTGGTCCGCGTCTTGTCGTCGGCAAAGACGTTGTGGGCCAGCATCTGGAACTTCGGGCCCGCGGCAATCACAAAGGTGCCGTTGTGCTGAGACGTGTAGTAGAGCTTGCCGTCGCCGAGGATGGGTGAGGACCAGATCCGGCCGGGTCGGGGTTCGAGTCGCTTCTGGTAGACGATCTTCCCGGTCGCCGCGTCCTGGCAGAACACCGAGCCGTTGCTGTCATGAGCCCAGTACAGGTGGCCTTCGTGGTAGATGGGCGACGAGACATTCGAACCCTTGTTCAGTCTCCAGACACCGTGCGACTTCGTGACGTCTCCGCGACCACCCACCTTCACCGCCAGCGACGTGTGTCCACCGCCGATGATGTAGGCCACGCCCTTGTGAGCCACCACGCTGGGGCAGACGTAGCGATGCACTCCGTCGGCGTTCCAGAGCTTCTCGCCGCTGAGAGGATCCAGGCCCAGAACCCGGCCCGAGATGCTGACCACCAGTTCCGATCCGCCGGCGGTCGACTTTGTGATCACCGGGGTGTTCCACGAGGAGGACATCCCGCCGGTCTTCCACACCTGCCGACCCGTCTTCTGGTCCAAGGCCACCATCGAACCGCTCTCGACACTGGCGTTGACAATCACCAGCCCCTGGTACAGCACCGGTGATGTCCCCGAGCCCCACCCGCTGGTGCCGCCGCCCACGTCGGCATGCCACACCTGCTTACCGTCGAGGTCCAGGCAGAACACTCCGCTTTTGCCCAGAAACAGGAACAGACTCTTGCCGTCGGTCGCCGGGGTACTGGCCGCGTATCCGTGGTAGGACCCTTCGCCGGAGTACCTGTGCTCGGGCAGCTTCGGCTCGAATCTCTTCGTCCACAATTCCTCGCCGGTCTTGCGGTCCAGGCACAGCAGGTGCCGATTGAGCTGCTTGGGGTCTCCCTGGCCCGGCTCGAGCCCGTAACCGGTGTAGCAGGTCACGTAGACTCGCTCGCCGACGACCAGCGGACAGGACGTTCCCGGTCCCGGTGTCGGAGTCTTCCATGCGACGTTCTTCCCCGCAGCCCAAGCAGTCGGCAGGCTGCCGGAGGTGACCCGGGCGTCACCATTGGGTCCTCGCCAACCAGTCCACTCGGCGGCGGACAGTGTCGAAACGGACAGGGCAATCGCAAGGAGCCATGCGAGCGGTTGGCGGGCCATGGTCGAGTCCTTTACTGGGTGTGTCCCTCGGGCAGGCTGCAGCTGCTGTGATTCTTCAGCAGCAGCGTTCCCCGCCCGGCACGCACAGCATGCCCTACCGGGACAGGAAAGGCCAATCCGAGACCGCTATGCGTGCCATGAGGTTTCGGCTTGCTGTAGATTGGCTGTATGCGGATCTGGGTTTCCATCGTGATCCTGGCCTGCGGACCGGTCACACTTGCGGCCGCTCCGCCAACAGCCTCGCCCCGGGACATCGCGTTCTTCGAAACGCGGATCCGGCCGGTGCTGCTGCGCCGCTGCTTCGATTGCCATGGCCCCGACTCAGAAAACGAAGCCGGCCTCAAGCTCGACTCGCTCGCCGCGATGCTCACCGGAGGACGCTCGGGACCGGCCATCAAGCCGGGTGAGCCCGACAACAGCCTGCTGGTACTCGCCGTCCGACACGACCCGGCCACGCCCGATATGCCGCCCAAGACCAAGTTGCCGCTGCGGGAGGTGGCGGACCTGGCCGAGTGGATCAGGCGAGGTGCTCACTGGCCGGGACAAAAGCCGACCCGGGTACCGAACCGACCCACCGCCGACCCCGATGCCTTTCCCTACAACCAGGCCTCGCGAGATCACTGGGCGTTTCAGCCACCCACCGCAACCGCTCTCCCTGCAGTCAGTCTCAGAAACCGTGGCGCCATCCGATCGCCGATCGATCACTTTCTGTTGTCACGGCTCGAAACGGCTCGGCTCGAGCCGGCTCAAGAAACCGACCGCCGCACCCTGGTCCGCCGTGCCACGCTCGATCTCCACGGACTGCCACCCAGTCCGCGGCAAGTCCGCCGCTTCCTGGCCGACACCCGACCCGGTGCGTTCGCCCGACTCGTCGATCGACTGCTCGCTTCACCCCGCTACGGCCAGCGACAGGGCCGATTGTGGCTCGATGTCGTTCGCTACGCCGACAGCAACGGTATGGACGACAACCTTTATTACGCCGACGCCTGGAGATACCGCGATTGGGTCATCGAGAGATTCAACGCCGACTGGCCATTTGACCGGTTCCTGGTCGACCAGATCGCCGGCGACCTGCTGCCCGGGGTCCCCGGCGAACCCGTCTCCGAAGCGTACGCACGGGTGATTGCCACGGGGTTCCTGACGCTGGGACCGAAGATGCTGGCCGAGGACGACCCGACCAAGCAGCAGATGGACATCGTCGACGACCAGATCGATACACTCGGCCGAGCCACCCTGGGACTCACGCTGGGGTGTGCTCGGTGTCACGACCACAAGTTCGACCCGGTGCCCACCAGCGACTACTACGCTCTGGCCGGGATCTTCAAGAGCACCCAGGTCATGCTCAGTTTCCGCGTCGATTCGAAGTGGAACGCCCGAGCACTGGGCCCTGCATCACTCGAACAGAAACTCAGCCAGCTCGAAGGCACCATCGATCGGCTCGACCGGATCCTGGTCCTGGGCAACCGACAGGACATGTCGGCCTCGCAGCGGCAGACCTACTCCGATGAACTCGAGGCCGCCCGCACCGCCTACCGTGCCATCCCCAAGGCGATGGCCGTCAATGACGGCGACGGCTCGGATCTCGAGATCTTCCTCCGGGGCAACCACCTGACCCGCGGCCCCCGGGTCCCTCGCCGGTTTCCTCGAATCGCCGCCGGCTTCGACCAGCAGCCGCTCAAAGGACCCGGCAGCGGGCGGCTGGAACTGGCCCGCTGGGTCGCATCCGACCGCAACCCGCTGGCGGCTCGAGTGCTGGTCAACCGCATCTGGCAGGCTCACTTCGGACACGGACTGGTCCGTTCCCCCGACAACTTCGGACGACTCGGTCAGCGGCCCGACAACCAGCCCCTGCTCGACTGGCTGGCCGTCCGTTTTGTTGCCGACGGCTTCTCGATCAAGCAGCTGCACCGCCGCATCATGGGTTGCCGTGCTTACCGGATGAGCACCATTGCTGCCCCCGGCACTCGGCAGCGGGCAAGTCAACTCGATCCCGACAACCGATTGCTGTGGAAAATGAACCGGCGGAGGATGCACGCCGAGGTGCTTCGTGACTCGCTGCTGGTGCTTGCCGGCCAACTCGACGAGACCATGGGTGGCCAACCCATCGACGCTCGGGCCTTCGACAATCTCTCGAGCGGCACCCCGCGATCGAAGATCCACTTCGACGTCGATCGCCGCAGCGTCTACCTGCCGGTCCTCCGCAGTGCCGTGTACGAGGTCTTCGGAGCCTTCGACTTCCCCGATCCGGCCGTCCCCAGCGGACGCCGAGACGAGACCATCGTGGCACCCCAGGCACTGTTCCTGATGAACGGGCAACTGGTGACCGAGTCGACTCGAGCCATGGCCACCGCCCTGCAGGCTCTGCCCACCGACGCACTCCGGCTCTCGCTGGCCTACCGACAGGTCCTCGGCCGCGAACCTCGCGACGACGAACGCACGGCCTGGACCGAGTTTCTCGACGGGTTCGACGATCCTCTCTCGGCCTGGCAGAGCGTCTGCCGCGTGCTGGTCTCGAGCAACGAGTTTATATACATCGAATAGATGATGCGTGAAGTGAAATGATGCCTGAAGTGACCGGACACCGCCGACAGTTTCTCTCCGAGCTCGGAGCCGGGTTCGGCTCGCTGGCCCTGGCCGGCTTGCTGAGTGACGAGACTGTCGCAGCCGAGCCGGGTTCGACCCGCGACGACCTGCTGTTGCCCAACGCTTCGCCCCGGCTGTCTCGTGCCAAGCGGGTGATCATGTTGTTCATGTTCGGCGGACCCAGCCACATCGACAGTTTTGATCCCAAGCCGCGACTGGTCGCCGAGCATGGCCAACCGCTTCCCTTTGCCAAGCCACGCGTGCTCTCGTTTCCGCTGCGTCACGGCAACCTGGTCGGTTCTCCGTTCGGCTTCCGTCGTCACGGCGAGTCGGGTGCTGCCGTCAGCGAGATCTTCCCCGAGGTCGCCTCGCGGGTCGACGACCTCTGCATCGTCAACTCGATGCACTGCACCAACCCGCGTCACGGCGGAGCGGTACTCGAATGGCACACCGGCACCGACACCTTCATCCGGCCCAGCCTGGGTTCGTGGCTGGTCTATGGGCTGGGCACCGAGAACCGCAACCTGCCCGGCTACGTGACCATCTGCCAGGCACTCTCGCAGGGCGGATCCAACAATTTCAGTTCGGCATTCTTGCCGGCGGCCTGTGGTGGCACACCGCTGGGTCGAGGCGGCACCCCGGCCTCGGGGGCGAAGTTTCCCTTCATCAAGCCCGCTGCGTCCCGAGACGTACAGCAACGGGAACTCGAGATGATCCGGCGAATGGGCCTCAAGCAGCTCGAGTTGACCGGGTCGGACCGGGCCCTGGAAGACCGCATCGCCTCGTTCGAACTCGCGTTCCGCATGCAGGCGGCAGCACCCGAGGTGCAGGCATTGGAAACCGAATCCCGGGCCACCCAAGCCCTGTACGGGATCGACGAGAAGGCGACCGAGGACTTTGGCCGACAGTGCCTGCTGGCCCGGAGGTATTCCGAGCGAGGCGTGCGGTTCGTGCAGTGCAACAGCAATGGCTGGGATCACCACTCGGGACTCGAGTCCTCGATGAGGCAGATGGCTCGATCGGTCGACAAGCCGATCGCCGGGCTGCTGAGTGATCTTGAGTCACGAGGATTACTCGATGAGACACTGGTTGTCTGGGGTGGAGAATTCGGCCGCACACCGACCGCCGAAAACGGCAACGGCCGTGATCACAATCCTCATGGATTCACCATGTGGATGGCCGGTGCCGGCATCCGGCCCGGGCTCGTCTACGGCCGCACCGACGAATACGGGTACTACGCTGTCGAGAACAAGGTCCACTTCCACGACCTGCACGCCACCATTCTGCACCTGATGGGAATCGACCATACCCGGCTGACTTTCCGCTACAGTGGCCGAGACTTTCGGCTGACTGACGTCCACGGCGATGTCGTCGACGACCTGATCGCCTGAACGCACCGGTCGCCGGTCACAGAGTCCCAAAACACGAGACCACTCGCATGATCCGCAACGCACTCTTCGCCTCGCTGTGCCTGGCCACCCTGGCACACTGCTCAACCGCTCACTCCGCCGGCAAGGTGTTCTCGCAGAAGCCGGAGGTGGTTCCGGTGGAGATCCAGGGCGCCAGGAAGCCGGCCGGGAAGACTGCCAAAGAGACCCCTGCGAGCAAGAAACTCGTCTTCACGGCTGGTCCCAAGCCGCAGTGGATCTGGGGCGGCAAGTCGGCCGCAGCCAACGACCGCTACTACTTCCGTCGCAGCTTCACCGCGACCACGCGGCAGGCTCGGATCATAGCCAGCTGCGACAACCACCTGGTGATGTGGATCAACGGCAAGCGGTTGCTTTCCGGCGACGATTGGAATGCTCCGGTGGCCGCCGACATCCAGCAGCACTTGCTGCCGGGCAAGAACCTGATCGAGATCGAAGGTCGCAACTCGGGCGGCCCGGCCGCATTGGCCGTGAAACTGGTTTACCGGGATGCCGCGGGCAAGATCTCCACGATCATCAGCGACAGGACCTGGCGGGTGTCCAGGACTCGCGGCGCCACGACCACTTCGGCGGCGGTCGCCCTGGGCACGATGGGCATCCGTCCCTGGGGCAACGTCTTCGCCTCGGGGGGCCGGCCCCAGGCCCGGCGCGGCCTGTTCCAGGTCCAGCCCGGGTTCCAGGTCGAACGTCTCTACACCGTCCCCAAGCCCACCCAGGGTTCGTGGGTCTGCCTGGTCAGCGACGGCCAGGGCCGGTTGCTGGCCAGCGACCAGGGCGGCCAGGGCATCTACCGGATCACGCCCCCGAAGATCGGCAGCAGCGAACCGACTCGAGTCGAAAAACTCGACCTGCCCATCAGCAGCGCCCAGGGCATGCTGGTCGCCTTCGGGCATCTCTACATCTCGGCCAACGGCGGACCCGGCAGCGGACTCTATCGAGCCGTCGACTCGGACAAGGACGGCGAGTGGGACAAGATCGAGAAGCTCAAGGCACTGGCCGGAGGTGGTGAGCATGGGCCTCACGCACTCAGGCTCTCACCCGACGGCAAGTCGATCTACCTGATCGCCGGCAACCACACCAACCCTCCCGACGGGCTGGTTGCCAACCACCTGCCGGGGAACTGGTCCGAGGACCTGTTGCTGCCACGTCAGTGGGACGCACGGGGCCACGCCCGCGGCCGGCTGGCTCCCGGCGGCTGGATCGCTCGGACCGACCCCGACGGGAAGACCTGGAGCATCGTCAGCGCCGGCTACCGCAACTCCTACGACATGGACTTCAGTGCCGAAGGCGAACTGTTCGCCTACGACGCCGACATGGAATGGGACATGGGCTCGCCCTGGTACCGACCGACGCGGTTGTGCCATGCCGTGAGTGGCAGCGAATTCGGCTGGCGAAGCGGGACCGGCAAGTGGCCCACCTGGTACGCCGACAGCCTGCCCCAGGTCGTCGACATCGGTCCCGGTTCACCCGTCGGCGTGAACTTCGGCACCGGTGCGAAGTTCCCGGCCCGGTACCAGCGAGCCGTCTACCTCTGCGACTGGACGTTCGGCACCATGTACGCGGTGCACCTGCAGCCCAGGGGCGCCAGCTATGTCGGTGTCCGAGAAGAATTCGTCGCCCGCGCACCGTTGCCGCTGACCGACGTGGCCATCGGTGACGATGGAGCGATGTACTTCACGATTGGTGGGCGAGGAGCCCAGTCAGAGCTGTTCCGCGTCACCTACACCGGAAAGGAATCGACCGCACCGGCCGGTCCCGCCTCGGATGATTTCCTCGGACTCAGAAAACTGCGTCGATCGCTCGAGACCTTCCACGGGCAACAGGATCCTGCCGCCGTCCAGGCCGGGCTGGCTCACCTGGGCCACTCCGATCGGCACATCCGCTACGCAGCCCGCCTGGCACTCGAATCGCAACCGGTCGCCTCGTGGCAGAACGACATCTTCAGCCGCCAGCATCCGACCGCGGTGATCAACGGCGTGATCGCCCTGGCACGGCAGGGCGACAAGCGGCTGCAGCCCAGGCTGCTTGGGGCCCTCGCCAGCCTCGGCTGGGCCAGGCTCGACACCCAGAACCGGCTGGGTTTGCTGCGCGCCTATTCGCTGACGTTCATCCGCATGGGTGCCCCCAACCAGGCCGCCTCGGCCACCGTCCTGGGCCAGCTCGACAAGGCCTTCCCCACCGGCGAGCACCGTCTCGATCGCGATCTCTCGCAATTGCTGGCCTACGTCAACTCTCCCACCGTCATCGACAAGACGCTGGCCCTGATGAAGAAGCCTTCACCGGCCGTCAAGCAGGATCTCGCCGCCCTGCTGTCTCGCAACCGGGGTTACGGCGGCACGATCGCTCGCATACTGGCCAATCATCCCGAGCTGCAGAAGATCCACTACGCCTTTGTGCTCAGGACCATGCGCTACGGCTGGACGCTCGAGCAGCGCCGCGAGTACTTCAAGTGGCTCGGTGATGCGGGCGGTCGTAGCGGCGGAGCCAGCTACACCGGGTTCCTGAACAACATCCGCAGCGAGGCATTGGTCAACGTGTCGCCGGCCGAGAAGAAGGCACTGGCCTCGACCGTCGTGCCGCCGGCCGTGAAACTCGAAACCCTGCCCAAGCCCAGGGGGCCCGGCCAGGCGTGGACCGTCGACCAGGTGGTCGCCGCGGCCAGGGCTGGACTCGCCGGCCGAAACTTCGCCAACGGACGACGCAGCTACCAGGCCGCTCGATGTGGAGCCTGCCACCGGTTCGATGGAGCCGGAGGTGCCACCGGACCGGATCTCAGTAATGTCGCCGGACGGTTCAGCGTCAAGGACCTCGCCGAATCACTGATCGTGCCCAGCAAGGTCGTCTCGGACCAGTACCGCGCCAGTACCGTCGTCACCACCGCCGGCAAGGTGATCACCGGGCGGATCGTCAACGACAACAAGGGAACACTCACGATCCTCACCGACCCGTTCGACGCCACCAGGATCATCACCGTGCCGGCCGCCGAGGTCGATGAGGCACAGCCGTCGAAGACTTCGTTGATGCCCGAGAAACTGCTGCACCCGCTCGGCAAAGACGAACTGCTCGACCTGCTGGCCTACCTCTTCTCGCGAGGAAATCCCGACGACCGGGTCTTCGCCGAATAGTCCGCCGCAAGCGGACTAGCTCAGCTCGAAGAACCGGTGATACGAGTATTCCGGCACCCGCCAGGTCCGCTCGACCTGCAACCCGCACGACTCGATCTCGGCCTGCACCTGCTTCAGCGAATTCCCCTTCCGGTTGATCTCCCAGAAGTGGTTCGGCTCGGTGGAGCCGCCGCGTCGAGGCAGCAGTCGGTGCAGAGGCAGTAGCCAGTGACGAGGCTTCAGGCCGGGGAACCGCAGCCCCATATATATGCTGCGACCGGCGTCGGGCAGACTGAGAATGACTCGCTGGCGTGAAACTCGTTTCAACTCCAACAGCGCCTGGCCGAACAATTCGAACGGCAGGTGCTCGAGCACCTCGAAGCAGCATGCGATATCGAACCGATCGTCGGGAAACGGCAGCCACAGCACGTTGCCGACGACGTCGGGCTCGAGATTCGGGTCGATGTCGACTGAGGTGACGTCGACTCCGCGCTGTTGCAGGTAGTGACTGGTAAACCCCGACCCCACGCCGACCTCGAGCATCGTCGACGCGTGAGAGTTCTTGACCGCCATCAACTGGTGCCAGAACGACACCATCATCGGCATGCCGTGGTATTTCTCACGGACGTAGGGTGTCTGTTTGTGAACCACGTCGGGCATCGGCGCAGGATCTCCTTACCCCCATCATCCGAAACGCAACAGGGCACGGTCAAGAAGTTCCACCAGTTGCAGGGACTGGCTCCGCAGGTGCCTGTCCCATTCTCCAACAACCGGCACAGTTCACATCACCCGCGTCACCACCACCACGAACGTCACCGTGATGAAAAACAGGCTGCAGAAGATCAGCCCGAACTGCATCAGCGCGTTGGGTTGCAGCTCTTTGGGCAGCAGCGTGCGGTTGACGTACAGCGTGTGCAACGCGGCACACCCCAACGCCACATTCTGCAGCACCGCCCCGATAACGGCGATTTGCAGAGGGTCGAACATCGCCAGGGCGAACAGGCCCCAGACACCGTACACGCCCAGGATGCCGTAGTAGATCAGGCGGACCTGTCCGCCCTCGAGTCGCCTGGCGCGTGGACTGATGGTCCAGATCACGTCGGTCCAGCGACGCGAAATCTGTTCGCCGGAAAAGACGGCATTGGGGGCCAGCACCAGGAAGCTGATCATCAGCATGAAGGGCCAGATCAGTCCGCGGTACTCCGGCATGTGATCGGCCAGCCCCACCGCGGTCATCGCCGCGGCCCGGTTGCCCTCGACCGGCACGTTGCGAATGAACTCCAGCGACATCATGCACGGCAACGCCATTCCCAGCAGGCAGCAGCCCAGCCAGATACCGGCCTGGTCACGAACAATGTGACGCACCCAACGCTTCCAACGCTGCAGTGACGTCTCGTCGACATCAAAGATCATGCCGACGTGCGAGAGTTGCACC
>Ga0310123_10001195_pt1 | contig 21999 bp, 19 predicted proteins | sample CB6_AW_1057_MG_FD_203505 | JGI IMG/M metagenome (GOLD analysis project Ga0310123, IMG submission 203505) | Marine microbial communities from Western Arctic Ocean, Canada - CB6_AW_1057 | ecosystem: Environmental > Aquatic > Marine > Oceanic | place: Canada: Western Arctic Ocean | collected... | reverse complement strand
TGCGCCTGATGCTTGGTACCCACAAAAAGAACTTCGCCGCCCTCTGCGACCACATCACGCACGATATCGTAACAGCGCACTATGCAATCCATTGTCTGTTGCAGGTCGATGATATGGATACCGTTACGTTCAGTAAAGATGAACGACTTCATTTTCGGGTGCCATCTGCCGGTGCGATGCCCAAAGTGGACACCGGTTTCCAGCAGACTCTTCATGGAGAGCTTAGCCATCGTGGATTATCCTTTCCGTTTCAGCGTCCGCCGGTTTCATTCCGGACCGGAGCCACTTTTACGCGGCACGGCCAGACCGGTCCACCGACGTGCGAGATTAGTGCACCCGATTATTCGACGGGCGACACGCGTTATTAGAGGCACAGCCCGTTGTGTTAGCAGTCCTCGCTTGCGGACGCAATCTTACCACAGCGGATCTAGAGCGGCAAGGCACACGGTTCAAGTATAAAAAAAGGACGCCCCCTTCCGGGGGCGTCAGCCAACCACTAGTTGTAGTTGCGTTAGGATCACTGCGATTTCGCCATCTCAGCCACTACAGCGAAAGCGTTTGCGTCGCACACCGCCAGGTCAGCAAGCATTTTTCGGTTCAGACCCACCTCGGCCTTACGCAGGCTATCCATCAGGCGACTGTAGGTGGTACCATGCTGCCGAGCGGCCGCGTTAATACGCATTATCCACAAACGGCGCATATCCCTTTTGCGTGCACGACGGTCACGGTATGCGTACCAGTAACTCTTCAGCATCGCCTCGTTGGCGCGCCGCCACAAGCGATGCCTGGAGCCGAACTGACCCCGCATCCTCTTGATGATTTTTCGGTGACGCCGGCGTCGGTATGGACCGGTCTTCACGCGAGTCATGTAGTTTCTCTCCTAGCCGCCCCTATGAAGGCGGATTGTATTTGTAGCGCCGCAGATAAGGAGCCAGCCGCCGCACGCGCTTCTTGAAGCCGGAAGATTCCACCTCAACCATCTTCGAGAAGAGCGCTTTAGTACGCTTGGATGTGTTGCGTCGCAGATGACCCTTCCCAATCTTGGTGCGCATAAGCTTTCCGGAGCCGGTGATTTTGAAGCGTTTTGCGGTCGCGCGATGAGTCTTCAACTTATACTTTCCGCGGGTCTTTTTTCGTGCCATTCATATTCTCCATTTACAACTGTGCCCGGGTTCACGCTCCGGACGCCATGGCGCCCCAGCTTTAGCCTTGTTCTGATCAGGCACCTTTCTCCGCACCCGGAGCAAGTAGCATCAACATTGTGCGCCCCTCCATGCTTGGAGCAGCCTCGATATGGGCAACATCGGAAAGGTCCGTATAAATTTCGTCCATATCTTCGCGGGCGACATCCGGAAGAGTAATCTCTCGTCCTCGGAAGCGAATGCGTACCCGAACCTTCATTCCGCTTTTCAGCCAACGGCGCGCATCCCGAACCTTGAAAGAGCGATGGTGTTCGGTCGTCTTCGGCCGCAGGCGGATCTCCTTAATATCGACCGGCCTTTGCGCCCTGCGCGCCTCTTTCTCTTTCTTCGAACGCTCGTAAAGAAACTTGCCGTAATCCAGCACCCTGCACACAGGTGGAGAGGCGTTCGGGGCAACCTCAACTAAATCCAGATTGGCCGCCTCCGCCATATCCAAAGCCTCGGAAACAGGGATGGCGCCAATATTGGTGCCACTTGGGTCGATTAGCTGCACCTCTTCAGCGGTAATCTTCCCGTTGATTCGGAAGACCGGGGGCTTGTTCCGCGAGGGCCTTATATATCGCCTTCTTCGTCTCGCTATTGTGCTTCCTCGCTCATGGACCAGTGACACAAAGTTATAGTCAGTACGTCCTCCACGCTCCGGATCACAACATTCGGAGCAAGGTTGGGATAATACCATAGCCACAAAAACACGTCAATCGCAATTTACGCTCCGACACCACACCGAGCGCCGCCAGCGGTCAGTATGTATGGTGTACAATCATCCCCATCTCAGGCTAAGCAGGGGCCAATGCACGCACTCAAAGATCGCATTCAAAGTGATGGGCACAACATGGGCAATGGCATTCTGAAGGTGGATGGCTTCATTAACCACCAGGTCGACCCGGCCCTGATGGATTCCTGTGGTCGCGAACTTGCTGCGCGCTTTGCGAAAGTGGACGCAACTAAAGTACTTACCGCCGAAATTTCCGGCATAGCCCCCGCGGTGATGACAGCAAACCATCTGGGACTGCCCGTGGTCTATGCGCGTAAGCACAAGCCGGTCACCATGCCTAATCAGGTCTTTCTCACGCTGGCGCCCTCCCACACAAAAGGGGGCACAGTCGAGTTGATTGTTTCGCCCGAATTTCTGGGCGACGGAGAACGCGTACTAATCGTCGATGATTTTCTTGCATCCGGGCAAACCATTCTCGGGCTGGCGCGGCTTGCCAGAGTAGCCGGAGCAACCATCGTCGGCATCGGCACGCTTGTGGAAAAAACATTTGAAGGCGGTCGAGACATATTGGCGGAGCTAAATGTGCCTGTGGAATCGCTAGCCGCCATCTCAGACATGAGCGACGGCAAGATCGTTTTCGCGGACTAACACCCCAGACGCATACTTATGGATTCGATTGCGATAATCGATTTCGGTTCGCAATACTCACAGCTCATTGCTAGGCGGGTGCGAGAGGCGCACGTGTATTGTGAACTTCTTCCGTTTGATGCCCCTCCGGAAGAAGTTCTCCGCCTTAAGCCAAAGGCGCTGATTCTCTCTGGGGGACCAAGTAGCACATACACTGTCGGCGCTCCACAATTGCCCCCATACGTCCTGGAAGCCGGTGTGCCCGTGTTGGGAATTTGCTACGGGATGCAGCTGCTAGCGGGCGCGTTGGGTGGCGTGGTCACTCCAGCCAGTGACCACGAATACGGCTGCAGCCACCTGCACTGCCGTCCAGAATCTAGTCTGTTGCCGAACCACCTTGCGGGGAAGACCTTCCAGGCCTGGATGAGCCACGGCGACCAGGTGATCGCTGCCCCGGTCAATTTCTTGGTTACCGCCAGCAGTGAAAACTGCCCCATCGCCGCCATTGAGAATCGGGAGCGCGGAATTTTCGGATTGCAGTTCCACCCGGAGGTGCATCACACCGAGCACGGCGGTCAGATTCTGGAACGCTTTCTTAGCCATGCACGGGTGCGCCGAGTATGGACGCCGGGATTCATAGTAGCGGAGGCGATTAAGGGTATCCGCGCTCAGGTGGGAGAGGAAGAGGTTATTTCAGCCGTGAGCGGTGGAGTCGATTCGACTGTGGCCACATCACTGGTTCATCGCGCCATTGGCGACCGCCTGACCTGCTTCTATGTGGATACAGGCCTGATGCGCGCTAGGGAAACCGAACAGGTTGTGAGCACTTTTCAGGAACAGATGCAGGTCCGTCTGGAAGTCATCAACGCGGCGGAAGATTTCATGGCCGTGCTCTCAGATATTACCGACCCGGAAGCAAAGCGCAAGGCTGTCGGGGAGAAGTTCATGGAGGTCTTCGAGCGCGAGGCGCGACGTCTGGGTAATTCGGCCAAATTTCTCGTGCAGGGAACCATCTACCCCGACGTAGTTGAAAGCAGCGGCAAGGGACGCGAGCAAGCAGCGAAAATCAAAACACACCACAACGTGGGCGGGCTGCCGGATGAGTTGCGTTTCACTCTCATCGAACCGCTGCGCTTCATGTTCAAGGACGAGGTACGCGCGGTAGGAGTAGAACTCGGGCTTCCAGAGGCTATGGTCTGGCGACAGCCCTTTCCGGGTCCGGGGCTGGCCATCCGTTGCTTGGGCGAGGTGACGTTGAAACGCCTCAAGCGTCTCCGCCTGGCGGACAGCATCATGCAATCAGAACTTCAGGAGGCCGACATGTTACGCGGCGACACGGCGCAGGCGTTCGCCGTTCTGCTGCCGGTGAAGTCGGTGGGGGTAATGGGCGACACCCGCACCTACGAACAGGTGATAGCGTTGCGCGCGGTCACCACCGATGACTTCATGACGGCGGACTGGGCGCGACTTCCACAAGAACTGCTGGCACGAATCTCTAACCGCATCATCAACGAAGTACGCGGGGTAAACCGCGTAGTCTACGATATCAGCAGCAAACCACCCGGAACGATAGAATGGGAATAACATCTCCCATCCGTCGTCACAGCACCGGCGCGCCCGATTGTCTGCGCAAGAATTGTCCGCCGCCCGGGCTGCCCAGCCACCGATCTCCATCCACCAGGAGCCGTCCGCGCAGGTAAACTCTGACCGGAAAGCCGGTCAATTCCACGCCTTCCCAAAGGTCGTGATCGGTACGCATGTGCGCAGTGCGCACACTGATGGTGTGCTGCTTGCCGGGGTCCCATAGCGCGATATCCGCATCTGAACCGGGAAGCAGTGCCCCTTTGCGCGGATAAAGACCGAGGATTTTGGCTGGATTCACAGCCGTCAATTCAACAAAGCGCTCAGCGGAGAAACGTCCCGCCCCCACACCGAAGGTCCACAACAGCGGAAGACGATGCTCGATAGCGGGTATCCCGTTGGGGATCAGCGTGAAATCGCCCTGCCCCAACTCCTTGCCCGCAATAGCCACCGGATGGCCCTCGTAATCAATCGAAGTGGTTCCATCGAAAAAGAACGGACAATGGTCTGTGCCGACCGTCTGAATGCTGTCATCACTAACTGCTGTCCATAGCGCTGAGTTGTCGGCGGGGCTGCGCAGTGGCGGCGAGCACACCCACTTTGCGCCGTCAGACTGCATCAGATGGTCTTCCGTAAAAAACAAGTACTGAGGGCATGTCTCACCCATGACAGGAACGCCTTGCGCTCGCGCTCGCCGCAACTGCTCCACTAACCCAGACGTGGTCACGTGGACAACATAGACGGGAGCTTTCGTATCGGCTGCCAGCGCGATTGCGCGCTGGCCGGCTACGACCTCGCCCTGGGCCGGACGGGTGCGCGCGTGCCAGATAGGATCTCCGTGCCCGGCCGCAAGTGCGCTGCCCTCCAAAGCCTCTATCTCGTCGCCGTCCTCTGCGTGCAGCAACACTAGCATGCCATGCTCACGCGCAATGCGCAGCACCTCTTCAATATCCTCATCGGCGATGCGCAAGCGCCCGTTGTAGGCAGTGAACACTTTGAGCGTTGTCAGACCCTGCGCGGGCAACAGGGAAATCTCTGCTGCCACGGAGGGAGTGAAATCGGTCACGTTGACGTGAAAGGAGTAGTCCACCGCAGCCAGCCCCTCGGCCTTGGCGTGCCACCCCTCGATGCTCTCTTGAAGTGAACCGCCACGCGATTGAGTCGTGAAATCCAGAACTGTTGTCGTTCCCCCGAAAGCGGCGGCACGGTGGCCACTGTAATGGTCGTCAGAGCTGACTGTACCGAACATCGGAAGCGCGAGATGGGCATGCGGCTCGACTCCGCCCGGGAGCAAGTTCAGGCCGCTACAATCAACCACCTCGGCGTCCGTCGCTGGCAAATCCTGCCCAATTTCGGCGATTTTCTCACCCTCGACCAGCATATCACACTGGCGCGTCAAGGATGAGGTGATGATGTTGGCGTTACGGAAAAGAAGGTTCATCTCTATTCTGGCGCAGTCTGTTCGTCCGGGTCCCCGTTCAGATTTTACACTGCTCGCACGATTTCCCTTCGCTCGGATCGGTAAAGCTGGCGACAAGCAACAGAGGTGTGGCGAGAAGCGAGAGTACCATGGAGACTGTTCCCCATTATAATCCATGCAACTGACCGCCTAGGGCATCGACCGAAATGCGCAACGACACTACCATGCGCGCCGCAGCAGCGAAAGCTCTACTCGCATTCGTCGGCCTGATCATCATTCTGCTGAACGCCTTCTTCCCGGACGCCAGCATTCAGTTGCAGCCGAGCACACCATTGGGATCAGTGTCAGAGTTCGTCCGAGCCACCAACCAAAATACACAGTAGGTGCTGCCCGAGTTCGCTGGCGATTCGCTCTTTATTCTCGGTTATGTAATATGTACACTGGGCTGCCATCGGTCACCGCCCCGCAAAACCGTCCGCTCGGGCTGCTAGGTTTGAACGCAGATCTGCTCGCCGCCATACTCGACGGGCTGAAACGTATTCTTCATCAAGTATGCGCTGCTTGCGCAAAGCGAAGTGCCGCTCACCGAACTTTCCTTCCGTCAGTATACATTCTCGCCAATCTCAAATGGATAACGGGGTATTCCAGCGTGCTCGCCTTCGCGCTGGCCTTCCCACGTAAATCCCATTTAGAGTGGATTATCTTCGTACTGCTGCTTTCTTTCCCGCTCATAGGCCTTGCCGGTTCTCCGTTTCCGAGGCTGGAGCCGTTGCGGCAGCTGCCGTTCCTGATTGGCATACCGCTACTAGCCCTCTATTTCTGGAAACGCCCGCGCCCATAGAGATCAACTATCGGTATAATAAGTGCAACCGCTCTTGGCGTGGAATAATGACAAACTTCCTGCAATTCGTGCTGGCACTGATTATCATAATCGTGGGTGCAAAGACCGGTGGATACATCAGCACCCGCTTGAAGCAACCGTCAGTAGTCGGTGAGCTGATGGCAGGCCTTGTGCTGGGTCCCACCGCTCTGAACATGCTGCACTGGGGGATGTTCAGTGATGAACATATGGGCGAGTTCATCGCGCACCTAGCCGAGTTCGGCGTTATCCTGCTAATGCTGCTCGCCGGGCTGGAGCTGCACGTTAATGAGCTGGCTCGATCAAGCAAGGTAGCCGCTCTGGCGGGGACGCTAGGAGTGGCAACTCCGGTGCTGATGGGATGGGGCATATGTGTTCTTTTCGGGCTTCCCACCCGTCAGGCATTGTTTGTCGGCCTGATTCTGGCCGCAACCAGCGTGAGCATATCGGCGCAGACGCTGATGGAACTGGGTCTACTTCGCAGCCGCGTGGGGGTGGCCCTGCTGGGCGCTGCCGTCTTTGACGATATACTCGTCTTGGTGGCGCTCTCCGTTTTCACCGCACTAACCGGAGATGTGGGCGCTGCCAGCTTTGGGGATGTGCTGCAAATTTTACTACAAATGGTGGGGTATTTCGCGATCAGCATTGTCATCGGAATGTGGCTGCTGCCGCGACTCACCAGACACGCCGACCGCCTGCACATCAATCAGGGGCTATATATCTTCACCATGATCATCGGGCTGCTTTACGCCTGGGCCGCCGAAGCACTGGGTGGCATCGCCGCGATTACGGGCGCATTTCTTGCAGGCCTGTTACTCAATCGCACGTCGCAACGTGAGCGCATGATAGAGGGCATTTCGACAATCGCTTACTCGCTTTTCGTGCCGGTGTTCTTCGCCAGTATCGGCCTGCAGACGAACGTCAGAAACCTGAGCGGCGGCATGGTGTGGATGACCCTGGTCATCATCGTGGTAGCGGTGGCCAGCAAGCTGCTGGGGTGCGGGTTGGGAGCCCGCATGGGCGGCATGAGCCCGCGTGAATCCATTCAGCTGGGCGCCGGAATGATTTCACGCGGAGAGGTCGGGCTAATCGTTGCCACTCTGGGGCTCACCCACCATCTCATTAGTCAGGAGATTTTCTCGATGACGGTGATCACTGTAATTGTAGTTACGCTGCTCACCCCCATTCTTCTCCACCGCCTTGCGGCCAACTCTGAGCCAACGATGCCCGCAGAACCGGCCCGCGCGCCAGAATAGGGAAAATGCCATGAATCAGATGCTGATATTCGTGCTAAACAACCTTGACAAATGCGCCGATTTACTCGAGGCCTGGGAGGCCGCCGGGGCCAAAGGCATCACCTGCATTGACACAACCGGAATCGGACACATGCGCCGTGCCACCGAGATGGGCGACCTGCCCTTTTACCCTAGCCTGGTGGATATGCTCATAGCCAGAGAGCATCACCACCGCACATTTTTCACCGTGGTTGACGACGATACGTTGCTGGAAAAACTAATCCGGGCCGCACAGGATGCCGTGGGAGACCTGGACGAGCCCAACACCGGTATCCTTTTCACTGTACCGGTGAATCAAGTGTACGGTATCGCCCGCCGGGCGCCACAGGAAGAGGGATAGGGTCTCATCCAGAACAATGGACAATCGCTGGAACGACACCACACGTTATGCAGTCCTTTTTGCCCTGGCGGCAGCGTTAGTCTGGCTGCTATCAGCGGCCCGTCCGATGATAGGTCCGCTGGTTGTGTCGGCGCTACTAGCGTACATCCTCAACCCACTCGTCGGATGGCTGTGCCGCCGAACGCGATTGAAGCACAGCCTGGCTGTGGGACTGGTCTACACAGTTTTCGCCATGAGTCTTGTGGCAATCCCGGTCATCGCCACCCCTTTCTTGGTGCGACAGCTGCGTGGGTTTTCCGACACGCTCACTTGGGTGCTTAATATAGTTGCCACCCTGTTTTCCCGCCCCATTTCATTCGCTGGTTTTTCCATTATGCCGACTGATTGGGTTGCAAACGTGGACCAATTCATCGCCGAAACGGTCACAGCATTAGCTCGAAATGCGCTCAACTTCCTGGCGGTATTCACTGAGAACATGATCTGGGTACTGCTAACGATGGTCACGCTTTTTTATTTACTCAAAGATGGAAACAGGCTGGCCAATGGGATACTGCAATTGGCGCCCCCGCAGGCGCTTCCGGAATGGAAAAGGCTGGTGAGGGAAATAGACCGCGCCTGCGGCGCTTTTTTGCGCGGCCAGCTACTACTCATGGCAATTGTGGGGGTGCTGGCAGCCATCGGTGGGGCCGCCATAGGCTTGCCCGGCGCAGTCATCCTGGGGGTACTGGCAGGGTTACTGGATGTGGTTCCATCGCTCGGGCCAACGGTCTCGGGGGCAATAGCAGTCATCGTGGCGCTGGTGCTAGGCTCTAGCTACCTCGCGCTGCCCAACGGATGGTTTGGTCTGATTGTCGCTGCACTGTACTTTCTGGTGCAGCAGGCGGAAAACATCTGGCTGCGTCCGCAGATTATGGCTCATAATCTGCGATTACATCCAGGGATAGTTTTCGTAGGTGTTATCGGCGCGCTGGCGGTGCAGGGAATTCTCGCAGCGATACTCATCGTGCCTATAATGGCCAGTGCTGGCATACTGGCACGTTACATTCACGCGAAACTGATTGACCAACCTCCATGGCCAGAAGACTCATTCACTGATTGAAACTGGCACTATCATCCGTATGTGCACAGTATACGCATACTCCACAGAACCGGTTCTAGGAACAATCGCAAGCGGAATTACCTTGCTTACATTAACGCCTAGACGAGCTGGCAGTCTGCGCTGTGAAATAGATCTCGTAGGCTTCGTTTACGCCGCTTGTGGTGATGGCCGGCATGCAGGCTTGCAGTCATGCGCGCGCGCTCATCTAGCACAGCCGCGCTCCCTATGTGAACGTAATAGTCGTTAAACAACTGGCCTTACCACCTTTTGTCGGTCGACCGAAGTAGAAGGCGGTAACACAAACCGTTTCCCGTACGCCCCGTGGCAGGAGACCGGCGAAGTTTCTGATAACCACCAGACGATTAAGTTGTCAGGGTAACCTTTGCTGCTTGCCGGATGCGGAGATGAGAGCTGCGCGGACTGGCTTTCTCGGTCACCTTTTGAAAACATTGCGCAGCAGAAAACTAATCGGCACACTCACCAGGCTGACCACCAGAGCGCCCATAAAGGCTGCCGCGAACCCATCCACGCGGAATCCATAACCAAGACGAAGACCAATCCACCCTGCTAGCAAGAACATGAAAGTGTTGACCAGCAGTGCACCCATCCCGAGGGTCAATATGATGAGCGGGCAGGTCATGAATTTCATCAATGGACGAATGACCGCATTCACCAGACCGAAAATGAGCGCGTTGACGAAGACCGCCTCCACGCTGTTGTCAACCGGAGTGACGCCCGGAACCACGCGGAAGGCCACCCAGATGGCCACCGCATTCACGCCCCAGCGCAGGATTAATCCCCGCATTAATCATTCACCTGTTCAACTGCACGTTCCTCACCTGCCGGCAGATTTTACCACCTGCGCGATCATACCACGGCGGTCAGCACCACGCCGGAGCAAACCACATACTTTAAATCGTACGGGATCGCCGCGCAAGACGTAGCCGCCGCGCAAATTGCCCTCGCCGGAGCAGAGCGGCTCGGGCTGGGAACGATAGTATCGCTATAACGCCCTGCTGCTTCCGTGAATAGCACGCGGCTCCTAACACCCCGCGTGCTATAATCGCTCACCATGTCATTTGTGAGCAATCTGACCTGTGCTGAGTGCAGAAGTGACTACAATTATGAGCGATTGCAGAATATTTACACCGAGTACGAAGACCCTCTTTTCGCCCAATACGACCCAGAAAAAACCGACATCATACTGGCCGCAAGCGAGCAGCTTGTCGCTGATAGCTGGGTGCAGCCTTACGAACGCGTGCTGATGTGCAACACTGGTGCGGGAACAAAATACCTCTGAACTATGGCGCTGGAACTAAACAAACTCACCGAACAGGTCGCCGGGATGGGCGCGGCGCTGGCAGCCCGCTCAAACGATCTGGCCGCGCGCCTGCCACAGGCGCGCGCCGCGCTGCAAGCGTTGGTCGGGGACGACCCCGCGCTGCAGCATAAAATCGAGCGCGCTCTCTCGTTGCACTGGGCTGGCGCAATCCCCACTGACGAACCGGCCTTTGCCATCTTCCCTTGCCCACAACACCCGCCACTCGCAAACATCATCGCCGCGGACGGCTCGCAGGTGTACCCCGACCGCCATGGCATCGCTCTTTATTACCTCATCAATACCGGTAGCATCATCTTCCGCCACGGGATGGATGACGCGCCTACATGCGCCTCACAACCGCACCTGTTTTACGAAAACGAGGACCTGTACCTGGGTGAACACCTGATACAAGGCGCGCTTGTGGATTCCCAACGCGACCTTGCCGAGCTGCGCGAAATCGCGCGGCTGACCACAGCCGAGAGCGAAGCATCCCCCACCCTGGCACTGCTGGATAACGGCCTGCTGCTGTACCTGGGCCTGCACAGCAGCGAGCAGCGTCGCTCTGACGAGATTCTGCGCAATTACCTGAGAGCGCTGCGCGAAATCGAAGTCACGGGTGCGGCTATCGCCGGCGTGATAGATCTCCCGCGCGCCGCCAACGTGATACGCCTGCTTTATCTGGCCGAACTGGAGAGCAACGATTTCGAAGCGGAGGATCTGCGCCAGCTTGGCGATTATGCGCAACTCACTGACCGCATGCTCTTTAGCGCACTCAAACCAGGCGAGCGCAGCGCCCTTTTCGTAAACGCCTCCCCCGAGAACATGGAACAATACATGCCCAGCGGGCATAAGATCATGTTCTTTTATGTGAACACGGGCAGCGCAAAACACCCCGGAATCCTAAGGGTGGAACTTCCGGAATGGATAGCTGCACAGCCGGAGCAACTGGCACTGGTACACTCCGGTGTGGTGGAGCAGGCCCGCTTCGGGGGCGGCTTCCCGTATGTGCTCATGCGCGCGCACGAATTGGCCGTGGTCACATGGGCGCAGCGAGGTCAGCTGCAGCAGATGGTGGCTGGCAGCATGCTGCGCAGCGGGCTCTCGCCTACCATCTCGCGTAAGGCGCAGGGAAAGCAATGGACGGACAGAGGCTGATTGTGACCAGATGACAGAGAAGTCACTGTGTCACCTTGGTCACCGCGACCGAAAAAATATGGAGGATTGCAACACATGAACAACTTAAGTGCATCCATCCCCATCGGACGATTATTGCGCAGCGCGACCGTCGGATTCACATTCGGCTGCTCGGTTCCAGAACCGGAGGTGCCGCTCTTTGGTGACTTTGTGAAGGCGCCGGCGCAGGTCAATCAGGCCGAAGTCATCGGCCTGATTGACGACATCGTTATCGAGGACGATCCTTTTGTGCGCCAGCTCGTCGCCGCGCCCGACCTACCGGAAGCCTACATTCAAGACCAGCGCCAGAACCGACAGGTACCCATCGAGGTCAGCGTGCTGACAATCGGATACCGCACCGATAGCACGATTGTCCATGCGCTGCCCCCGCAGCCTCCCATCACTCTGGACTATGTTCAACGCTGCCCGCCCGACGAAATTATCGCCTTTACTGACTCACACGACTATCTCACTCTGATTATGAACGCCCAGGACGCACCTGCAGACGAGCTGCTCACAGCCGCCCTGCAACGCGCTACGCGTGCGCGCCCGCCGGAGGAGCGCGGCTTCTTTCTTCTGCAGGCCGGCAAAGCACTGGCGCGTTTGCTCGCCAACGACCTTACCAGATTGGAGGCGCTATTGCGCCGCATACAGGTGACCGTATGAACGCCGAATCCGAACTCGACCGCATTTTCCCGCGTGATAGCACCGAGCTAAACGAGCAACGCCAGCGCCTTGGTGTAGTAGTGAGCGGCTCGCTCTCCAAAGGTCTGGCCGTAAAACTGGACGCCGGCGATCTCCCGGGCGGGCTGATTGAGCAGCTGGCCGTCGGGCGCTACGTGGTGGTGCAGGGGCTGACCGGACGGCGCTTTTTCTGCATCGTCACCGATATCGCCCTCGAGCACACCAACCCGGCGCTCGAGGCTAGTCCTCCCGCCGAAAGCGATATTTTCAGCGCCGAGATTTACCGCAGTAGTCTGGCCTACGGGCGCGCCAGCGTGACCCCCATGCTGGTGCTCGAGCGTGGTGCCGAGCAGCCGCGACCGGTGAAAACCATCCCGGCGCATTTCTCCGTCGTCGCACAGGCCAACGAGCAGGATGTGGCCAGCGTATTTGGCGCAGAGGACGAGCACCACTTCCACATCGGCAGCCCGCTGGAGATGGAGGGTGTGCAGGTCAACATCAATCTGGACCGCTTCATCGAGCGCTCCTCGGGCGTGTTCGGGAAGAGCGGGACCGGAAAATCCTTCATCACACGCACGCTGCTGGCGGGCATCGTCCGCTCTGGCAAGGCCTCCTGCCTTATTTTTGACATGCACAATGATTACGGCTGGGCGGTACGGGACGAGCGCGGACGCGAGTACAAGGGGCTGCAGCAGCTCTTTCACGCCGACCGTGTAAATGTCATCACGCTCGACCCGGAAACCTCGCAGGCACGCGGCGACCGCCACGACGGCGCGCTGCGTATCCCCTATGACGCCATTGAACCGGAGGACGTGGCTATGCTGGCGGGGGTGCTGGCGCTCAGCGAGGTGCAGGTGAACGCGCTCTATTTTCTCCGCCGACGACTGGGCCGGACATGGTTCCACAAACTGCTTTCAGATGAGGAAGCTGACCACGAGGAACTGGATGAATACGTCCGTGACGGGGAGCTTATCAAGGGCACGCTAGGAGCCATCCAACGCAAATTTGAACTCTTTAGGCGCATGGACTTTCTGCAACCCAAGGTCAGCGACGATGTAGTCGAGACCCTCTTTCACAAACTTAATGCCGGAACCAGCATCGTGCTGGAGTTCGGCACGTTTGGTGACAGCCTACCCGCTTATATGTTCGTGGCCAACTACCTCACTCGCCGGATTCACAGCCGTTACGTAGCGGCGAAAAACAAAGCGTTCGGGCGGAAGGGAGATGACCCAAAGCCGCTCATGATTGTGATTGAAGAGGCGCACAAATTTCTAGACCCCGAGATCGCGCAGCACACCATTTTCGGCGTAATCGCACGCGAGCTGCGCAAATACAATGTCACGCTCCTGATTGTTGACCAACGGCCGAGCGGCATCGACGACGAGGTGATGAGCCAGATTGGTACACGCGTGACCTGCCTACTAGATAACGAGGCCGACATTCGCGCTGTCTTCTCCGGCGTAAGCGGGGCAGGCGCGCTTCGCGAGGTGCTAGCTAGGCTGGACACGCAGCAGCAGGCGCTGATAATGGGGCACGCCGTGCCCATGCCGGTCGTCATCCGCGCGCGCGACTACGGTGAGGAATTGTACGCCGCGCTTGGACATGCGGAAGACGCTGACTCGGGTGACAAGGTGCAACAGGCGAAAGAGGGGCTGTTCGGGGACTAACAACCGGGGAACGGCGGGAGCACCGCCATGATAGTATCGGACGGAAGATAGTCATGGTCATGCACGCAATGCCTCGTCACCCGCCCCAACAAGGAGGCAGCCAGCATGTCACGAAAGCCACTCGCACGGCGAGGCCCTGTTCAACACACTGGAGTGCCAGAGCTGCCACTCCCCACCCCTATACACCGACCTACAACTCCATGATGTGGGCACCGGCGACCCCGCCAAGGAAAAGAACAGCCATGGACGCGGAACCAACTTTGACACACCCTCGCTGCGCGCCTTGTGGATGACCGCACCCTATTTCCACGACGGCAGCGCAAGTTCGCTGGCGGATGTTCTACAAGCCGGGGACGAGCACAACGTGGCGGCCAGGCTGAGCGCCGACGACATGGACGACCGACCTAGTGGCTTTTCTGCGGGCGCTGCCTTGAGCCGCGTCAGCGGTCAAACGCCTGCATAATCTCAGCCGCGATTTCGTAACGCCCAAAGGGCGGCACAAGATAGACACCGCGCACGCCCATGGTTTTGCGCAGCTCAGCCATCAGTTCCATCGCGATACGTACACCTTCCGCGGGGGCATCCGACGCCGAGGCCATTCTCTCCATCAAATCAACTGGGATTTCCATCCCCGGCACCTCGTTGTGTAGAAAGCGGGCATGCCGCTCGCTATAGAGCGGAAGCACCCCTACCATAACCGGCAGTATCTCTTCACCATCGGTAGAGTGAAATCTCTGCATGAAATCACGTACGCTCTGCGCAGAATAGACTGGTTGCGTCAGCGCGAAATCTGCTCCGCTGCGTATTTTTCGCCGCAATACGCGCAGCTCGCGCTCCAGGTCGCGCGCGCACATGTTCAAAGCGCAACCAACCACAAAATGGGTAGGCTCCCCGAGCAATTGCCCGGCGTGGTCGCGACCGGAGTTGAATCGACGCTTGATCAGTTCAATTAACGCGGAGGGCGCCAAATCGTAAGTATCCATCGCCTGGGGATAGTCGCCAATCGAGGTAGGATCTCCCATTATCACGAAAAGGTTGCGCACTCCGAGCGCGTGAGCAGCCAGCAGATCTCCCTGCACACGCAGCAGATTGCGACCGCGGGTGGGGAAGTGCAACACGGACTCCGCGCCCACATCGCGCTGCAGCAGATAAGCAACGGCCCAGGCGCTCATGCGCATGCGCGCCAGCGGCGCATCAGCCACGTTTATTACATCCGCTCCCGCCTCCGCCAACATACGTGCGCCGGCGAGCACTTTGTGCGGCATATATCCGCGCGGCGGGCTCATTTCTACGCTGACGATGAAGTCATCGCCCGCCAGTTTCTGCGCCAGCGCGGTGGGTTGCTCACGGACGGACGGTCTGATTTCGTCGGTCTGAGTGAACGTCTGCACACTGACGGGGACAGATCGGACATCACCCTCATCCAGCGCCGCGCGCATAGCGCGGATGTGATGCGCCGTGGTACCGCAACATCCACCAATCAGACGAGCGCCGGATTTCGCGAAAGCGCGTGCATAACCAGCGAAATACTCCGGGGTAGCCGCATACATAGTACGCCCGCCGCTCTGTTCTGGCCAGCCGGCGTTAGGCATCACCGAAAGCAGGCAGTCGGACGCGGGCACGCGAACCGCGCGGAGCAGCTGCAGCAGCTGCTCCGGACCGCTGGAGCAATTCAAGCCAATACCAGCCACTCCCAGTGCCACCAATTCGCGCGCCGCGTGTTCGGGGCTATCGCCCATCAGCGTATGGTCATCGCCAGCGAACGATAGCGAGGCAATCACAGGAACATCAACGGCCACATCGCGAGCCGCCGCGACGGCCACGGACAGCTCGCGCAAATCTCCGAAAGTCTCCAGCATAAGCAAGTCAACTTTCGCCGCCGCCAACGCCTGTATCTGTTCAGAAAAAGCGGCGCGCGCCTCATCCGGATGTAGGCGGCCGTATGGCATCATCCGAACCCCAAGCGGCCCCACTGAAGCCGCCAGCCACACCGGCCGGTCGGCCACGGCAATAACCTGCCGCGCCAGTTCCACAGCGGCGCGGTTAATCTCTTCCACACTCTTGGCTAGCCCATGTTTGCCCAGTTGATAGCGATTGGTCCCGAAAGTGTTAGCTTCTATCAGGTCTGCGCCGGCAGCGATATAATCGCGATGGACGTTCTGAACCAAATCAGGGTTGCTCAGATTCAGTGCGTCGAAACACTCGCCCACGGCGACGCCCCGCCGGTGCAGCTCCGTCCCCATGGCGCCATCAGCCAACAGCACGCTCCGCTCAAATTCCGCGATAATGTCAGTGGTCATAAGCAATCCTACCACTCCGACCCAGCGCCGGACGTGATGCCGCGCTCGATGTACTCCAAAGACTGATGCCGGAAATAAGTGTCATAAAGTTCCGCGTAATGGCCACCCGCCTCCATAAGCTGCTCGTGACTTCCCTGATCAACAATCTCGCCCTCACGCAACACTACGATGCGATCGGCCGAGCGCACGGTGGAAAGACGGTGCGCAATTAGGATGCTGGTCCGGTTGCTAAGTATTATATCCAGAGCCTCTTGAATCTGAGACTCGGTGAACGGGTCCACACTCGCGGTGGCCTCGTCCAGGAGGAACACAGCCGGTGCCTGCAGCATCACGCGTGTCAGGGCCACCAGCTGCCTCTGCCCTAGCGAAAGCCGCGCACCTCGTTCGCCCACGTCGGTGTGCAAACCATCCGACAAAGTCTGCAGCCACTCGCCATCTCCGATGCGGAGCGCAACCGCGAGAATTTCAGCCCCGGTCGCGTCTGGACAGGCATAACGGATATTGTCGGCCACCGTTCCGGAAAAAAGAAATGGTGACTGCGACACGATACCGAGCTGACGACGATAATGGCGCAGCTCAAAGCGACGCACGTCTCGACCATCTATGCGGATAACCCCGCCCTGATATTCATAAAACCGTGCCAGCAGCTTTACGAGTGACGATTTGCCTGCCCCGGTGTGACCCACCAGCGCCACACTCTCTCCGGGTTCGATCTGCAGCCAGAAATCGCGCAGCACGGGCTCATTTTCGCTGTAATAGAAATCCACGCCCTCGAAGGAGATGCCACCAGGGGTAACAGCGACAGTATCCTCAGCGATTTGCAGTACTGATGGTTCGGCATCAACAAGCGCAAAAACACGCTCGGTCGCCGCCAGCCCACCCTGAAACTGGCTCCAGAATGCTGCCATCTGCATTATCGGGAACCAGAAGCGTTCCGCCGTAGAGACAAAAAGGTACCATGCTCCAGCCGATATCACGTCGATGCCTACCGCACGGCCACCCACGTACAGAATCAACGCCACTCCGATGCCGGCTAGCCCGTGGAGCACCGGGAAAACGGTTGAGAGAACCAGTCCGCGCATGAAGTTGATGCGATACGATTCAACGTTCACCGCCGAGAACTCTTTGTAAATAGCCGCTTCCTGCCGGAAATTCTTCGCCACACTGATGCCGGTAACTGCTTCTTGAATGGCAGCGTTCACGTTGGCCATAGCTCGCGTACCCTGCCGCGTCGCCTTGCGGGCGATGCGACGCCAGCCCTTTACAAGGAAAAAAAGCAGTGGGCAGAGCACCAGCTGGAGGCTGGCTAAACGCCACTCAATGCCGAACAGCACCACGAGCAGTACCAACACCACCGCCATCTGGTTGAGCACGTCACCAACCAGCCGCATGGTTTGCCCGAATTCGTGCGTATCGGACGTGACGCGACTTATCACCCGACCGGAGCGATGTTCGTCATAAAATGGCAAATCGTGGCGCACCGCAGCCCCAAAGGCATCATTGCGCATCCGCAGCACGATGTCTCCAATCACCATGGCGAATCCCCTAAAGCGGACGTAGTTCAAGCCCCAGACCAGAACCCCAATTACCATAATGAGCACTATCAACCGGAAGAACAGCGCTTGCTCGTAGCCAGCCGCCAGCTGGTCCACTCCGCTTGCCACCAGTACCGGCAAAGCAGCACTGAGCACGGCCAGTATCAACAGCGCCAGAGTGGCACCAAGCATCTGGCGCGCATGCGGGCGCATATAAGCGGCTATACGACGCACCATTTCTCGGTCGCTGTAGCTGCGATCGTAAGCCTCGGTGGCAAGGCCGCCGAAAATGGAAGCCATCTCAGTCCTCTTCCCCGTCCAACTGCTCCCAACGACGGTAGCGCGAGAAAATGCGTCTGTACGGCGCTGAGCTTTGCAACAGCTGTGCGTGGTCGCCCACCGCCGCCACGCATCCATGGCGCAGCACCACGATTAAATCCGCCCAGCGAATCTGTGAGAGCCGGTGCGTAATCAGGAAGGTGGTGCGCCCCTGCGCCGCCCGACGAATGGCGCGCTGAATCTGGTCTTCAGTAGCGCTATCAATCGCACTGGTGGAATCATCCAGAACGAGAATGTGCGGTTCGGTCAGAAACGCACGCGCCAGCGCCAGCCTCTGGCGTTGCCCTCCGGAAAGCTTCATCCCGCGCTCACCGATCACAGTCTCGTAACCTTTCTTGAACTCCATGATGAAATCGTGCGCTTGCGCCGCGCGAGCGGCTTGTTCAACCTGTTGCTGCGTGGCCTCTGGGCAGCCGAAGGCTATATTGTCCGCAACGCTACGCGAAAACAGGAAGAGATCCTGCTCGATGATAGAAATCTGCCGCCGCAGGGCAGCCAGATGCCAATCGCGCACATCCACACCATCCACGAGCACGCGTCCGCGCCGCACGTCATAAATGCGATTTATCAACTTCACTAGGCTAGTCTTGCCGGCTCCGGTCTGTCCTACCAGCGCGACGGTCTGTCCAGGCTCCACCCGAAAGCTAACCTCCTGCAGCACATCGGCGCCCTGCCCGTATCCGAAGGTGACGTTTTCAAAAGCAACGCTTCCCTTAACCGCACCCGCGTGGCCATACACATTTTCGTCGAGTTTTGTCTCACCAGTAATCAATTCAAGTATGCGCCGCGCCCCGGCTAGGCCTAGCGCCACCTGCGAATATGAGAACATCGATACGAAGACCGGAAAACCAAAGAGTGATAGAAGACCCATGAATGCGACTACATCGCCAACAGAGATTGCGCCAAACCTGACGAGGGTCACTGCGTGCCAAAACCCAAAAGCGTTTGCCATCCCCATCAGCAGCAACGGCAGGAAGCGTGCCTCCACACAGCCCTGGTGAACAGATGCATCCCGGTAGGCGCGCGCATGTTTCAGGAAGCGTTCGGCTTCGACCGGTTCCTGCGCGGCCGCCTTTACAGTCTCAATACCGTCAATTGCTTGCGCCAGTTGCGCGTTCAGGTCTCCGAATGTTCCTCGCACTCGCTCGGAAATCGGACGCAGCTCGGCAAGGTATTGCCATAACGCGGTCACATAAAGAAGCACAAAAGCCAGAGGTACCAGTATCAATTGCGGATGAATCGAAGCAGCGAAAACGGCGGGCATTATCAAGAAACTTGCTGAGCCGATGACCAGATTAAGCCCGGGGTTAAACATCAGGTTAATCTCGCGGACGTCGTTTGTAGCTCGAGCCATCACATCACCGACGGCATGCATGTCATGGAAGGTCATGCTCTTGCCAATCAGGCTGGCATACAGTTCATCGCGCGTGTCACGCTCCACGCGCTGGCCCATGACTTCAGCGGAAATATTACGCGTGAGCATTGCGAACGCGCGCACGAGCTGACATATCACAATCATTGCGGACAACCACAACAAGCGGTTGTAATCCGCAGGAAGCTGCCCGTGTAGAATCACCTCGAACGCGAGACCAATCAGAATCGGTACCAACGATGCCAGGGCAGCATTCCCCAGCGAAGGCAACAACATGCCTAGGACCGGCCATATGTGCACACGGGAATGCGAGAGCAGCCAGCGCAACGCCGTGCGCTTGTCGGTCGTATGCCGACGTTCTACAGTAAATTCAGTGGCGGTCATTCTCGACTTATTGCAGTCATAAACGAAGAGCGCGTCCCACAATTGAACACACCGAAAAGTATATAGTATTCCGGGGCCAACGGATAAGTACAAGCTGTATAATCGGTGGAAGTGTACGTCAAACGACTGCTCTTTCCGCTCACGCTTATTACCTTGGCCGGCACGATGCTGCGCTTTTACCAGTTGAACTCGGTCCCGGCCGGTCTGCACTACGATATCGCCGCAAACGCAATCCTAGTTGAAGACATCGCCCTGCGCGGTTATCGCCCAGCTTTCATAAGCGCATATACCGGCAAGGAGGTGCTGTTCTTTTATTCCGCGGCAGCGCTCTTTCGCCTGATTGGATCCTCGATCTTTGCCCTGCGCGCGACCGCCGCGTTGTGGGGAGTACTGACCATCCCAATCACTTTTTTTGCTCTGCGACAGATGCTGCGTCACCAGCGCCATTCACGCTGGATAGCGGCTTTCAGCGCCGCCATGCTGGCGTTTTCGTTTGCGCATCTGGTCTGGTCACGCTTCGGACTGCGCGCAATCACGCAGCCAGCCGTGCAGGCTCTGGCGGTGGGCTTTCTGTTCCGGGCGCTGCGCGCCGGTCGCACCCGCGATTTCTGGTTGGCAGGATTGTTCACCGGATTGAGCGCACACACATACCTGGCCGCCCGCGCACTGCCACTGGTGCTGGCCATGAGCACACTGCCGCTCTTGCGCGCGCGCACACGGGCGCGGTCCGTACAGCCGATGCCATCACGCACGCAATTGTTTGGCTTCGTGCTTGCAGGTGGTTTAGCTGTGGTTCCTCTTGCACTCCACTTCTGGGACCACCCCCAAGAGTTCTTCACCCGCATCGCTCAAGTCGCTCCACGCGCTGCGGATACGCATTTGCTATGGCGCGGTGTAACCAGCGCGCTAGGCATGCTCTTCGTCTCTGGAGAGTCGTACCATCGCTTCAACATACCAGGTAAAGCGCTACTAGACCCACTGTTAGGGGCGCTGCTCGTGCTCGGATTAGCGCTCACCGCATGGCAGCTGCTGCGGCCGCGTGGGGAGACCGCCACGGACAGACCCATCAATCGCACCGCCGAGTGGATGTTGTTGGTCTGGGTACCGGTCTTCCTGTTGCCCACCGCCCTGGCAGTGCACGAGGTTTTCCCATCAACTGTGCGCGCATTCGGGCTGTTTCCATTGCTCTTCGCTTTCCCGGCACGTGGGCTGCTGGCCATGCTTGACCGGTTTTCAGCACGAAGTGCCCTACAGGAGAGTCATCTTTCAATTGCTCTCACAGTGCTGGCCGCACTCACTCTCACTTTCACAACGCGCGATTATTTCTCTATTTGGGCTAGATTGAAGACGCAACATCTTGCGAACGACAGCGACCTCGCAGGCGCTGCGCAATATCTTAATGCTCATGATCTAAGCACGAGCAGCGTGTACGTAAGTGCGATTCACCACCAGCACCCAACGATAGCTTATCTCGCTAAGGAATATGAACGCATCCGCTGGCTGCGCGGAGCACAGGCACTTGCTGTCCCGGCTGATGGTCCGGTCACATATTTGTTCCCGCAATCGGCACCGGCACCCTCGGAATGGCTCCGAGGATGGGATGCAGCGCTCACAGCAGCACCGCTGGACCCGCTCGGAAACGTGGATTTCCGCGCATACCATTTCTCCCACGCAGACGCAGTACCACAGCCTGATTTCCAGCACACGTACGCGAACTTCGGTCACGTTGCTGAACTGACCGGGTTCCGCGTGGTAGCTGCGCGCACTGGGCAGCCGCTGCTTGTTGACCTGCAGCTGTATGTGCTCAACCCGCCCGACCGCGGCGACTATCGCCTGGTGGCCGACTTAGTGGATGCCTGGGGATATCCCTGGACGCAAGCTTTCAACGAGAGCTATCCCGCCGAGCAGTGGCGCGCGGGCGAGCTCATCATCGCGCGCATGGAACTGCCGCTCCCCACCGGAATTCCACCCGGAGAATACTGGCTAGCGACCACAGTGTATTCCCCCACCAGCCGCCATAATCTTCCAGCGCTAGATGCCGATGGCCGCGCCGCCGCCGCTGCGCTCGTAGGCCCGCTGCAGCTGG
>Ga0310123_10001190_pt1 | contig 22100 bp, 18 predicted proteins | sample CB6_AW_1057_MG_FD_203505 | JGI IMG/M metagenome (GOLD analysis project Ga0310123, IMG submission 203505) | Marine microbial communities from Western Arctic Ocean, Canada - CB6_AW_1057 | ecosystem: Environmental > Aquatic > Marine > Oceanic | place: Canada: Western Arctic Ocean | collected... | reverse complement strand
TGTCGGCCGCGAGGTGCCCGAGCAGGTCCTTGGCATACAGGATGCCGACGATATCGTCGGTTGTCCCACCGACGACCGGCACCCGGGTATGGCCGGCTTCGAGCAGCTGCCGGCGGGCGTCTTCGAGCGAGGTATCGACCCGGAGACAGATCATGTCGGTCCGCGGCGTCATCACCGCCGCAGCGTCGGCGTCGTGCAGTTCCATCACGCGGTGGATCATCGTCCGGGCGGCCGCTTCGATCAGCCCCCCGCGTTGACCCTCGTCGACCACGCTGCGGATCTCCTCGCTGAGTGCCGCCAGGTCGCCGGGGACCGGCTCGGGCCGACCGGCGATCCGATGGCAGAGTCGATCGAGTTGCCCGATGAGGGCCGAGAGCGGGGCCAGAGCCCAGGTCGCCACGACCAACCCTCGCCAACTGGCGACCAGGAACGCCTCTCCCCACACCCGGCCGACGGTCCAGGGCAAAACGACCTCGGCCACCAGCAACGCCAGCAACCCCGCGGCGACCACGCCGGCCAAAGACCACTCTCCCCAATCCGCTGTCGCCTGTCCCCACCACCAGCCGGCCCACGCCGCCGCGGCGACCAGCGCCCCGGCATGCAGACTGTTGACCGCCAACTGCACACGTTCGCGGCGGGCCAGGATGATCCCAAACAGCTCGGGACGGCCGCGGTCGCAGCAGGTCGCTTCGAGACGCCTGCGTGAGAACCCCCGCAGGCTGCAGGACGCCATTGACACCAAGGTCACCAGCACCAACAACCCCAGGGCAGTCCCGATCGTGGCGGCAGGATCACTCATCGCTCAACCCTCACCGACACCTCAAGCAATGACAACACTTCCGCCTCGCGACGACGCATCTGCTGCCGCTGCAACTCGTCCCGGTCGTCGTAGCCGCACAGGTGCAGCAGGCCATGGACCAGGTACAGGATGACCTCCTCGGCCGCGTCGGTGCCCAGTTCCAGTGCCACGCGACGGGCCGTGTCACCTCCGATGACCACCTCGCCGCCAATCCTGCGATCCGCACCGCGGAGAGCCTCGAGCGGGCCGGACCAGGGTTTGAGGCTGTCGCCCAGGAGCGGAAAGGTGAGGACATCGGTGGAGCCGTCGATCTGGAGGAACTCGACGTGCAGCCGAGTCATCTCAAGGTCGTCGACGATCGCCACAACGACTTCGGCCTCCACAACCCGCTCGTCACGCAACACCCGTTCGGCCAACTCCGCCAGACGCTCGACCTCAACCGCACAGTCACCCGTGCGATCGACCACGTCGATCTTACAGCCACCCACCTCAACAGGCTCGTTCTCGTCACTCACGCTCACGCCGTCCGTTGCTCGGGATAGGTCACGCGGCCGTGGTAGATACCAATCAGAGATTTCGTCAGGGACTCTTCGATCTGGCTGAGGTCCGTCAGCGTCAGGCCGCTTTGTTCAAACTGTCCATCGAGCAGCCGGTTGATGGTCACGCGGTGCACGAGGCTCTCGAGCCGCTTGGGAGTCGGATCGGATACCGTCCGGCTGGCACTCTCAACCGCGTCGGCCAGCATCATGACTCCTCCCTCGCGAGTCTGCGGCCGGGGACCGGGATAGCGGAAGGACGATTCGAGCGCGTCGGTGCGGTAGTCGGGATCGTCTCCAGCCAGCCGCTCCGCCTCGTGGAAAAAATACTCGACCAGCGTGGTCCCGTGATGCTGCTCGATGAAGTCGATCAGCGCCGAGGGTAGGTTGTGCTGTCGAGCCAACTCGACCCCGTCCTTGACGTGGCCAATAATGATCAGCGTGCTCATGGCCGGAGCCAACTGCTCATGCCGACTCCGAGTCTCCTCGGTCGTGTTCTCGATGAAGTACTCGGGCTTGAGCATCTTGCCGATATCGTGGAAGTAGGCGGCCACCCGGACCAGGAGCCCGTTGGCGCCGATGCGGTCGGCAGCCGCCTCGCCGATCGTGCCGACGACGATCGAGTGGTTGTAGGTGCCCGGTGCACGCTGGACCAGTTCCTGGAGCAGCGGATGCGAGACATCACCCATTTCAAGTAGGCTGATGTCGGTGACCACGCCGAAGGCCGACTCGATGAAGGGCAGACTGCCGGCGACCAGGTAGCCGGCCACCAGGCACCACAGGAAGCCTCGCACCGCAGGCCACAAGACACCAATCTCCCAGGGCACACCCCCCGGCACGCTCGACGTGACCGCCACCGTGCCCCAGCCGACCAGCATGAAGACCAGCCCCGACCAAAATCCAACCTTGATGAGTGTCGATCGCGAGGAGACTCGGGTGAGCGGCAGGATGGCGGTGGCCGAGACCGAGAGCAACACGATGAAGTGACCGATCGTGCCAACCGTCGAGAGCGTCAGCAGCAGGGAGATGGTCAGGGCGGTGAGAATGGCCACCAGCTGGTTCCAGGCGATCGCGAAGATCACCACCGTCAGTAACAAGGGAATCACCTCGGCCCGCCACGGATCGTGGGACAGCAAGCGGCCGACGCCGACGGCCAGCACCACGCTGGCCAGGTAGACCCCCAGCCGCCCGGCACGCCGGACCAGGTCCGGCTCGGTCCGGATCAGCCAGGCTCCGTTGAGTGCCATCAACACCACCAGCAGCACAACCACCGTCGTGCCTCTCGCCAGCTGCTGTGCCTGCGAATAGCCGCGGTCCTGGTGAATCTGCTGGATCCGCTGCAGCATCACCGCATCGATCACCTGGCCCGCCTCGACCAGCCGTCGCCCACCGGCCATGACCGCGACCGCCGGATCGTCGATCCCCGCCGACGGCCGGTCGCCGATTCGCCAGGTCTGAGGTGGACGCCAGCCCTCGACGACGACCAGCATCGCCGCCACCGCGGCCAGGCACATCAGCAGCCGCAACTGGACGCCGCGGTCACCCAGTGTGTGTCGCAGCCAGCCGCCCAGCGACGACGCACCGCCGATTTCGGCAGCACGCACCGTGCGGGAAGCACGTGACGACTTGTGGCCAAACCACGACATCCTCGAATCCTCGGCTGATCCCCGTCTCGAAACTCGTACCGATCCTCTTCCGGATCACTGCCCGTTGGATGGCTGCTTCGCGTAGGCTTCGACGATTTCACTGACCAGGCGGTGCCGCACGATGTCGCGACTCCGCAGCCGGACCACGTCCACTCCGTCGATCGACTTCAATCGCTTCATCGCATCCGGCAAGCCTCCGGCGAGATGATCGGGCAAGTCGACCTGGGTGGTGTCGCCGGTGACCACGATCTTGGAGCCCTGTCCCATCCGGGTCAGGAACATCTTCATCTGCGTCCGCGTCGCGTTCTGGGCTTCGTCGAGAATGATGAAGGTCTGGTTGAGCGTACGGCCACGCATGAACGCCAGCGGCGCGATCTCGATCACGTCGTGCTCAACGAAACGTCGGACCTGGTCGTAGCTGAGAATGTCGTCCAGTGCGTCCAAAAGGGGACGCAGGTACGGGTTGACCTTCGCCGTCACGTCACCGGGCAGGAACCCCAGCTTCTCGCCCGCCTCGACCGCCGGCCGCACCAGCACGATTTTGCGGACCTGCTCGGACCGCAACGCGGAAAGCGCCATCGCGACAGCCAGATAGGTCTTGCCGCTGCCGGCCGGACCGGTGCAGAAGACCAGGTCGTTGCGGCGAATCGCTTTGATGTAGACCTCCTGGCCGGGTGTCTTGGGCCGCACGTGCCTGGCCGCGTCAAACAACTCGATCCGGTCATCCTGGTCCACGCCCGCCGCATCAGCGGGGCTGACGTCCCGCTCCGCCTGGGCCTCGACGCCCTCGCCAAGCACCTTCAGCACATCGTCGGTCCGCAACTCGCCGGCCTGGTCAATCAACTCGCGCAAGCGACTGATCACCGCCACACCCTGGCTGACCGACTCGGGGTCGCCCTGCAGCTTCAGCGTGTCGTCGCGGAAGACAACATCGACCCCGACCGAATCCCGCACACGGCGCAGGTGCTCGTCTTGGGCCCCCAGGAGCGTACGGATCTCCTCGGGATCATCGAACGGAATGGTCGCTTCGGACATGCCAACGGCCCATCGCACAGGGCCGCATCCGGTGCGGAGTTATCAGGCCCGGGCCAACCGGGCCGGGCACGCCCCGATTCTACCCGGGTCACATCACCAGAGGAAGCCCCCGTGACTCCTGGCAGCAGCAGCCCGGTCCCCCGCACCCGCCGGGTCAGGTTGTGACGATTCTGACGAAGATTCTCAAGAGAGTCCCTGCAGGAGGTCGAAGAGCGAATTGGGTGCTCCCGGTGTAACAACTCATACAATTCCCGCCTGCACAGACGGCTCGCCCATCGTCTGGGGCCCATCTCCCTACAGAAACTCGCATCCCGCCATGTACGAGTCATTCTACAAACTCGCTCACGCCCCCTTCCCCGCCTCCCCCGATCCGGCCGCGCTGGTGATCTACGGCGATCTGGGCACCCAACTGGGTGACCTCGCCGGCTGCCTCACCTCCGGGCAGGGCATCGCCGTGTTGACCGGCCCACCCGGATCGGGCAAGACGATCTGCACGCTGGCGATGACCCGCGACCTGACCACATCGCTGATGGGGGTCTGTCTGAGGACCGGCCAGTTCGACCACCCCGGTGAACTGCTCAAGTCGATCCTCCACGGAATGGGACGCCCCTACCATCAGCAGGACGACCAGGACCTCAGGCTCTCCGTCGCCGACGCGATCCTGGGACTGCCGGGCACCTGCGACGGAGTGCTGCTGGCCGTCGACGAGGCCCATCGGCTCACGTTCCCGATCCTCGAAGAACTCCGGGGACTGACAAATCTCGACTACAACGGCCGACCTCTGGTGCGGCTGCTGCTGGCCGGTCAATGCGAACTCGAAGAACAACTCGCCGACCCACGGCTCGATGGACTCAATCAGAGGGTCCGCGCACAGGCTCGAGTGCAACCACTGACGCGGGTCGAATCACAGAACTACCTCGTGTCACGGATCCGCTTTGCCGGCGGTGATCCTGGTGAGGTAATGAGCGAGGAGGCGATCGAGTTGCTGGCGATTGTCTGCGACGGCTCACCACGCTGCCTCAATCACCTCGCCGACGCCAGCCTGCAGCGAGGCGCATGGTCGGCGACTCGGCCGATCACTCGAGGCCAGGTCCTGGATGCACTCACCGAATCCCGACGCCTGCCGTTGAGATTCAATGACCCCAACAGAACCGCCTCCGACGCCGTCGCCGAACCCAACCGGCACGCCGAGGTCCCGGCCACATCAGCCTCACCGATCGAATTGAGCCAGACTGATGACGGATTCTGTTCGGTCGAAGTCGGCTGCGGCAGCGACACGCCAGGACCCTCTCCGACACCCTCGGGAGGCGACGAAATCGCCTGGGACCTGGCGGCCTCGAAAGACGCCGACACGACGACCCCGACTGGCTCTGCGGACGGACAGGCCGTTGACGTCACCGAGTACGATGTGGTGCTGCCCGAAACGGACACCTCCCACACCGACCACCCCACCGCCCGGCCCCACGTCGGACTCTTCTCGCGACTGAGACGCGCCGCGAACCGGTCGACCGAAGCCTCAGACTGCTGAAACGCCGACAAGCGGACCAGTGCCGGGATTGTCCAGTTGGAGCCTTGTGAAGTACTCCGGCCACGCTAGAATCTTCGGGCATGTGGACGGCCACCAGCGGCTTGGTGGCGAAATGGCGCCTCTAGTCGGGGACCGATATGAGTCTGATCCAGCAGGTCTTCGGCAGCTCCCCCTTCCACCCACTCGTCGAGCACGCCAGCAAGGTGGACGAGTGCGTCCAACTGCTCGGACCGCTGATCGAGGCCGCGGTCACCGACGACCACGACGAGGCCGACCGACTGCACGACCAGGTCTCGAAGCTCGAATACGAAGCCGACCAGATCAAGCACCGCATCCGCGAACAGCTACCCAGGCGGTTCTTCCTGCCGGTCTCTCGAGAAGATCTCGATCGGTTCCTGCACTGCCAGGACAACATCGCCGACGGGGTCGAGGACTTTGCGGTGATCCTGGTGATCCGCAGGACGCACGTGCACGAAAAACTGGTCGCCGGATTCCGGGAAATCGTCGAGCAGGTACTGCAGGTGGCCGGGACGATGTACCTCGCGGCAGCGGCACTGATCGAGTTGGCCGAGACGTCGTTCGAGGGTGCCGAAGCCACTCGAATCCTCGACCTGATCAGCACCCTCGGCGAAGAGGAATGGAAGGCGGATCGGCTCCAGAGAAAACTCAGTCGGAAGGTGTATGACATGGAATCGGAACTCGACCCGGTGACGATTTCCTTTTACGAAAAGATGCAGCGGGCGCTGGGTCAGATCGCCGACTCGGCCGAGAACACCGGTGACATGCTCAGGGCCATGATCGTCAAGGGCTGATACCACACAGCAAGACGGCTCAATTTTCCCACACAGCAAGACGCAACCTCCGTGGACGGAACCTGGCTGCTCCTGATCGTGCCGGCCCTGCTCGGCTTCTACATGGCCTGGAACATCGGGGCCAACGACGTCGCCAACTCGATGGCGGCCGCGGTGGGGTCGAGGTCGCTCACGGTTCGGAACGCCGTGATCGCCGCGGCGATCTGCGAATTCCTCGGTGCGGTGCTCGTAGGAGCCCACGTCACCGACACCATCCGCAAGGGGATCGTGCGACCCACAGCGGTCGGGATCGCCGCTGAGGACAGTCCGAAGGAATCAGGCGGGGACGAAGCGGCCAGTAGACCGGCGGAGGGGATCGAAACGGCCGCACAGGAAGGACTCTCCCCGACCGCCTTTCGCCTCGCGATCGGCATGTCCTGCTCCCTGTTGGCCGCTGCGATCTGGCTGCACCTGGCCAGTTCCTTCGGCATGCCCGTCTCCACCACACACTCGATCGTCGGAGCCGTCACCGGTTTCGGCATCGTGGCGTTCGGACTCGGTGCGATCAACTGGTCGAAGATGGGAGAGATCGTCGCCAGTTGGTTCATCTCGCCGATCCTGGGCTGCGTGATCGCATACGTTCTCTTCAAGCTGATCCTGGCCACGGTGCTGGGGCGACAGGCCCCGACCCGTGCCGCGATCCGCTACGCCCCCTTCCTGGTCTTCATCGTCGGCTTCGTCATGGCACTTTCAATCCTCTGGAAGGGGCTCAAGCACGTGTTCAAGGAGCAGCAGGCTTCGCTGCCCGCGTGGATGACCGGTCCAAACTCCGACTCGGCCACGATTTACATTTCGATCGCGATCGGCGGGCTGTCCTTCGTTGCCGCCTACGCCTTCCTCCGCCGAAACCTCGCTGGACGCTCCACCGAGCCCCTCGCCGACCAGCTCGAAATGGTCGAACGCATGTTCGCTCCCCTGGTGGTGATCACATCCTGCTGCGTCGCCTTTTCTCACGGCGCCAACGACGTGGCCAACTCGGTCGGCCCCCTGGCCGCCGTCGTCGACATCGTGATCACCGGCGACATGAAGTCGTCGGTTCCGGTGCCGGTGTGGGTCCTGACCATGGGAGGCATCGGGATCGTGATCGGACTCTCGACCTACGGCTACCGGGTGATGACGACCGTGGGTGAGAAGATTACCCAGCTGACCCCGTCGCGGGGCATCGCCGCCAACACCGCGGCCACCATCGTGGTGCTCGCCTGCAGCCGCATGGGGCTGCCTGTCTCGACCACCCACACGCTGGTCGGTTCGATCCTGGGAGTCGGCCTGGCCCGTGGCCTGGCCAGCGTCGACCGCTCGGTGACCCGAGACATCTTCGGAGGCTGGTTGATCACCGTCCCGATAGCCGCCATCATGTCGGCCGTGCTCTACATGATCGCCATCACCGTGCTCGGCTAGGACCGGCGTACCGATCACGCAGCCGGACCCGACATCAATCCCGACAGGGCTCCCACCAAGGCCATGCAAGACCCTCGCATCGAGACCCTCGCCGGTACGCTCCTGGATCATAGCTGCCAGGTCACCGCGGGAGAGAAGATACTCATCGAAGCCTTCGACCTGCCCGATCCCGCCCTCGTCTGTGCCCTCGTCGAAGGTGCCGCACAGCGCGAAGCGATCCCGCTGGTCAGCTACAAGAGCAACACGATTCTCCGGAGCCTCTACCGAAGCGGAACTCCCCAGAGCCTGGGGCTGTGCGGAGAATTCGAGCGGCAGCGGATGGAGCAGATGGACTGCTACGTCGGCATCCGGGGCGCGGCCAACAGCAACGGCTTTGCCGACGTACCCGGCGACCAGATGGACCTCTACCAGGCCCACTGGTGGCACCCGGTGCACAGCGAGGTCCGGGTCCCCCACACCCGCTGGGTCGTGCTCCGCTACCCCACACCCGCCATGGCCCAGTCGGCCCACATGAGCACCCCGGGATTCGAGGACTTCTACTTCGACGTCTGTACGGCCGATTACGCCAGGATGGCCGAGGATCTCAAACCGCTGAGGGCACGCATGGAAGCCGCCGCAGACGTCCACATCACCGCCCCCGGCACTGATCTTCGATTTTCAATCAAGGACATCCCGGTCATCCCCTGCTCCGGCGGCCGAAACATCCCCGACGGCGAGTGCTTCACCGCACCGGTCCGCGACAGTATCAACGGCACGATTCGCTACAACACCCAGTCGCTGTACCAGGGCACCGTCTTCGACGGGATCGGGTTCACCTTCGAAAACGGCAAGATCGTCGAAGCCGACTGCGGAGGCGAGAGCGAGAGGCTCAACGAGATCCTCGATGCCGACGAAGGGGCTCGCTACATCGGCGAGTGGTCCATGGGAACCAACAACCGCGTCAAGCATCCAATGCTCGACACGCTCTTCGACGAGAAAATCGGCGGCTCGTTTCACCTCACTCCCGGTCAAGCCTACGACGAGGCCGACAACGGAAACCGCAGCCGCATTCACTGGGACCTGGTGCTGATCCAGACCCCCGCCTACGGAGGTGGCGAGATCGCGTTTGACGGCGAGGTGATTCGCCGCGACGGACGCTTTCTGCCCGAGGACCTGCAGGGGCTCAATGAGGGCCTGGACGACAGCTAGCAGCCGGGGCCCTCGAAGAGCCCGGCAAATTCCCTGAGATTGGCGGCGATCACCGCCTGAGGACAGCTCCAGACCAGGAAGAACATCGACTCCCGCACTGCACGCGCGGCGGGATGTGACGCGGTGAAACCCGCTCCCTTGCTCGCCGCCAGGTAAGCCTGGGCCGACCGCAGTACCAGCGAATTGCTCCGCCGACGCAACGATTCGTTGCTCAACTCCGGTGACTCGCTCTCGGACATCTCACCAGCCGCTGCCAACAGGTCGCTCACCACCTTGTCGCGTTCTTGAGTCAGTGGTTCGAGCACCTCGCCGAGTTCCACTCGATTCTCGGCCTCGGAAGCCAGTCGGTCGAGGCTGGCCGTCGCGGCCCCCACGGCCAGTGCGGATGTGCCCAGCGATCCGGTACCGCCCCGGCCTCCGCTTTGCATCACCCCCTCCACCGGCCCGGCAACCAGCATCGACTCGTCAATCGACACCCCCTCCAGACGAATCGAAGCGGTCTGAGACGAATCCAGGGCCAACAGCTCCTGGGCCGGTAGCACGCTGATCCCAGGTGTGTCCATCGGCAAGACCACCAGGACTTGCCTGCCGTCCTCGCCGGTCCCACCGGTCAACACCCAGTCGGACCGGCCGGCGCCGGTGACCCAGGGAACCACACCGTCCAACTGCAGCCGCGTCCCTTCCATCGTCACTTGGACGGCCGGTCGGGAAAGGTGCTGCCTGGAAGTGGTCAGGTGCGATATTCCCACGGTGACAAAAACGTCAGCGGTGACCAGCCGGGGCAGCAATTCCGCCTTCAAGGCCTCGTTATCCGACATCGCGATTCTCTGGCAGGCCGCGTTCCGCTGGGTCAAGACGAACGTGGTCACCAGGCACTCCCGGGCCAATTGCAGGTAACCCTCGACCAACCCGCCGCCCGAGAACTCAGCACCACCGTATTCTCGCGGAATCACCCACCCCAGCACGCCCGCATCGGCAAGAATCGCCAGGCTGCTCGACGGCCAGTTGCTCGCGTCATCCAACTCCGCGGAATGTCCCCTCAGAGCCGACAGCGGCTCAAGCAACTCGGGATCCACATCCGGCCAGGCCGACATCGTCACAGCGACTCCAGAAATTCGGTCATTTCGCCCTCGGCATGCGAGTCGCCCACGCGACGTGCCACGCCGATCCCCTCGGCCAGTACCTCACGAGCCTCCTCAACCCGGTTGGCACCGGCCAGTAATTGGCCTCGCTGAAACCAGGCGGGCACGTAATCGGGCTGGTCTTCGACCAATTCGGCAAGCTTCCCGATCGCCTCGGAGGCGTCTCCTTCCGAAGCACATGCCATCGCCACGGCATAGGCGAGAAACACGTCGGTCGGATCGGCCGCGAGCAATTGCTCGAGTTGTTCACGACTGGGCATTTGGGCTGTTCCGATCGTGTGGATTGTCCGGTTGCAGCAACTGCCCGATTGTAGCGACCGAACAGTCGCTATAGGCGGTTGACCCCTCCGGCTGCGGTCCGCGAGAGGAGCCGTTATGCGTTATCGCATTGGTGATTTCAAGCACCGCCGGACGAGGTGCCGATCAATCGCTGTGCGGAGAGCTGATGGAGCGACCACTTCGCGGGCCTCAGGATGGCAGGCCAACTCAAAGAGACTGCCCCCGCCGCCCCGAAATTCACAGTTGCACCAATGACAATGCCTCCGAAGTACCCCCGCCTCCTGGCCGGCTTGTTCCTGCTGTGCCTGTTTGCCGCCGGTTTCCCACCATTCGCAACAGCCGGTTCGCTGCGCGAGACCCAGGCGGTCCGCGCCGTCCGCCAGATCACCGCCTCGGTGGTCAACATCCGCAGCGAGAAAACCGTCACCGCCGAAAGCGTGCTGTATGCGACCCGTGGCGGACAAAAGGTCAGTGGAATGGGCACCGGAGTGGTGTTTGACAGCCGCGGCTACATCGTCACCAACTACCACGTCATCGCCGGAGTCGACTGGCTGCGAGTCACGCTCTCTGACGGAGGTATTCACATGGCACGGATCGTCTCGTTCGACCGCCAGGCCGACCTGGCGATCATCAAGGTCGATGCCGGACACCCGCTGCCCGAGATGCCCCTGGGGACCTCCAGCGACCTGATGCTGGCCGAGACCGTCTTTGCCGTCGGCAATGCCTACGGCTACGAAGACACGGTGACCTGTGGCATCATCAGTTCTCTACACCGCGAGGTCGAAGTCAACGACAAGCAGACCTATCACAACCTGATCCAGACCGACGCGAGCATCAATCCCGGCAATAGTGGCGGCCCGCTGATCAACCTCGAAGGCAACGTGGTGGGCATCAACGTGGCGATCCGGGCCGGTGCCCAGCGGATCGGATTCGCCATCCCGATCGACGACGCCCGTCGCGTGATCGCCAAGTTGATCGCCATCGATCGGCTCAGCCAGACCTGGCACGGGATCAAGACCACCGACGACAAGCAGGGACCACGCCGCCGGCTGGTCGTGACCGGCACCGTCAAAAACAGCCCAGCCGCCACGGCAGGCCTCAAGGCAGGCGACGTGATCCTCCGCTCGGGCAAACAGACCGTCGTCGATGCCGTCGACTTCGAACGGTCTCTGCTGGACCAGAAGGCCGGGAGCCAGGTCGAATTGACCGTGAACCGCGCCGGCAAGTCGACCACAATCGTGCTCGTGCTCGCCCACCGCAAGGCCCCCGCCGCAGCCACGGCAGCCACGGCAGCCACGGCAGCCACCACTAAGCTGGCCCCCGCGGTCAAACAGGCCTGGCAGGCCTTCGGCCTGAAGTTCGAAGTGGTCAAGTCCCGCGAACTGCAGAAACGACACGGTCGTGACGTGCTCGAGCATTACCGCGGTGGCCTGAGAGTCATTGACGTCCGCGAGAATGGACCGGCCGCTTCGCACGGGATCCGCCAGGGAGACGTGCTGGTGGGACTGCACGAATGGGAGACAGTCAACCTGGACAACGTCCGCTGGGTGCTCGAGCACCCCGAACTCCGGAAATTCAACCCCGTCAAGTTCTACGTGCTACGGGGACGCGAGACGCTTTTCGGGCACCTGCCAGTCGAGTCGGACGCCCGCTGAACGGGTCAGGCCAGTAGAATCGACGGGCAACCGAGTCTCCGGAACCCCGCCGTGTCCGCCCAGCCACCTGTGCCACCCCGCCGTTCCGGCGGCGAGTTTGCGTTGATCGAGTGGATTCGAGACCGAGCAGGGGCGCATCCGCGACTCGAGGTCGGTATCGGTGACGACGCCGCGGTGCTGAGCTGGCCGCAATTCGAGCGGGCACTCGTGGCCGTCGACATGCTCGTCGAGGGCGTTCATTTTGACCTCGAACAGGCCACTCCCGAACAGGTCGGTCGCAAGGCACTGGCGGTTAATCTCAGCGACATCGCCGCGATGGCCGGGCGACCGGTCGCTGCCGTCGTCTCACTCGCACTGCCCCGCGGCCGGGCCGAGGAACTCGGCCAGAGACTGCACGAGGGCCTGGTGAAGCACGCCGAAGAGGCCGAGGTGGCCCTGGCCGGCGGTGATACCACGGCCACCGACGGCCCGCTGGTCCTCAGCGTGACCGTGATCGGGACCCCGTTGCCCGGTGGTCCGGTCCTCCGCAGCGGAGCACGACCCGGCGATCGCCTACTGGTGACCGGCTGCCTGGGCCAAAGCCGCCATCAACACCACCTGGAATTCACACCGCGGTTGGCCGAGGCGAGGGCGCTATTGGATTCCGGTGGCCTGCATGCCCTGATCGACATCAGCGACGGACTGGCCGCCGACCTGCATCACGTGCTGGCCGAGAGCGGCGTGGGGGCAAAACTGCGTGCTGAAGACATCCCGCTCAGAGAACCGGAAGCCGCCAATGAACACTCCCCCGACGGCCGCACCGCATTGGCTCATGCGATCTCAGATGGCGAGGACTTCGAATTGCTCGCCGCTGTCGATCCGAAGGTCGCAGCCGATCTGATCGCGGCACCACCCTTCGAGACCCCGCTGGCCGACATCGGCGAGGTCATCGAGGGCAACTCGGCCGAGTTGCTGATGCCCGACGGCCGGATCGTGCCGCTGCCGCCACTGGGCTACGAACACCAGCTCGACTAGTAGTACTCGCGACGCTGACGGGACGACGGGATGTCCAGCCGCTGCCGGTACTTGGTCACCGTGCGGCGAGCCAGTTGGAAACCCTGGGCCGAAAGCGCATCGACCAGCGCGTCGTCTGAAAGCGGACGCGACTTGTCCTCGTTGTCGATGATCTCCTTCATCTTCAACCGGATGATCTCCCACGCCACGTCCTCACCATCGGACGTCGTGGTCCCACCCCCGAAGAACGATCTCAGGGCAAACAGGCCCCGAGGCGTCTGGAGCCACTTTCCGTCGACCGCCCGCGACACGGTGGTCACGTGCACTCCCACCTCGTCGGCAACCTGCTGCATCTTCAACGGCACGATCGCCTCGGGACCATCCACCAGGAACGCACTCTGGCGGTCGACGATCACCTGGGCCACCTGCCGCACCGTCTTGGACCGCTGCTCAATCGCCTCCATCAACCACTTCGCCGATTCGACTTTCTTCTTGAGATACTCGCGAGTCTGCTTGTCGGCACTCGAACCCTTCTGCAGCAGGTCCAGGTAATGCCGGCTCAGCCGCAATCGTGGCTGGCTCTCATACTCCGACTCGACCACCCACTGTCCGCTCTCGTCGAGCTCGACATGGAGATCGGCCTTCACCGGCCGCACCACCTCGCTCTCGAATCGCCGGCCGGGGAACGGATCCAGGTGCAACAGCACCTCGCTGGCCGCCTGGATCATCTCGATCGTGTACCCCGTCTTTCTCTGGATGTGAGGCAGGCGGTTGTTGGCCAGTTCATCGAGATGCCCGCTGATCAAGGTGGTCAGCACGTCCCTGAGCGGAGTCGACTCGGTCAACTGCAGCAACAGGCACTCACGGACATCACGAGCTCCGACACCGCGAGGATCGAGCTGCTGAATGCGGGCCAGAACCTCAACCGCCGTGGCCTCGGGAACCAGCCGCCCATAGACCTGCACGATGTCCTCCAGCGGAGTCGGCAGACGGCCGTTGCGGTCCAGATGACTGATCACGTATTCGCCGAAAGCCCTCTGGGCCTCGTCGAGTTCGACCAATCCCCACTGTTCGAGCAGATGGTCGAGCAACGAGGGGGCCCGCGCGACCATGTTTGCCATCGCGTCGTGATACCGCTCACCCGCCTCGGTGACCCGGTTCGATGAGGGGCGGGCCGACTCGAACACGTTGTCATCGGGCCACTCGGGTGCAATCTCGTCCAGCCGCTCGAAGTCCTCCTTGTTGTTGCTGTCGCTGTCGACAACCAACTCCTGCTGTTCCACCTCCACCTCCACCTCCGCCTCCACCTCCGACGATTCGTCCGCCGCCGCCGTCTCCTCCTCGCCGGTAGACTCCGACCCGGCGTCCTCCAGCGTCACGTTCTCCGACTTCTCCTGTTCGATCCGTGCCTCCAGCTCCTCCCGCTGCATCTGCAGGATCTCCATCGACTGGATCATCCGCGGAGCCAGCTTCATCTGCTGGCTCATGTGCTGGCCCAGTCGCATGTTCTGTGAGAACTGCATTGACATGGCAGGATGTCGTCGGGATCTGGAGAATCTGAAAATGGAAAGAGGAGCGAGAGAGACGGGCGTCAGAATTGCTGGCGGCCCCGCATGGCGTCTGCGAGCATTTCGCGGTTGGCGAATTCAAGTACGCTGCCGCTGGCGATGCCGCGGGCCAGACGAGTGATCTGGACGTTGAGGCTGTCGAGGAGATTCGAAAGGTAAAGCGCCGTGCCATCGCCCTCGAGCGTCGGGTTGGTCGCCATCACCACCTCGCTCACACCCTCCTCGCGAACACGACGCAACAGCGGTTCGATCCGCAACTCCTCGGGGCCGACTCCCGAAAGCGGAGCGAGCGCACCGCCCAGCACGTGATAGACCCCCTCGTAGACTGCGGCGGCTTCAAGTGAGACGATGTCGCGAGGCTGCTCGACCACGCACACGACCTGCCGATTGCGACGCGGGTCGCGACAGATCGCACACAATTCCTCCTCGGTCAGATTGAAACAGACCGCGCAGAACCGGATCGATTCCTTCACCTGCCGGATCGCATCCGACAACCCCGTCACCTCCTCGGTGGGCGTTGAGAGCACGTGGTGAGCCAACCGCTCGGCACTCTTGCGACCAATCCCGGGAAGTTTGGCGAACTCGTTGATCAAGGATCCCACCGATTCGCCGTAAGGGTGATCAGTGATCTCGAACTTCTGGCGGGCCATCGGCAGATATCTCGTCGTCACGCCTCGACAACTCAGGCCGTCGGCGGATTGCCATCGGTGAACTGGGAGATCGCATCTGAGAGTCCCGGCATGTCCAGGCCCCCGGTCAATTCGGTCATCTCTGCCGCCGCCGCATCGCGTGCCTTGTCCATCGCCTGGTTTGTCGCCGCCACGACCAGATCCTCGAGCATCTCGCGGTCACCTGTCGCCGCCAGCCGATCAGAGATCGTGCACGAGAGCACCTTCTGGTGGCCAGAGACTTCCACCTCGACCATCCCTCCGCCGGCCGAACCCGTCACGCGGACACGGCCCAGCTTCTCCTGCATCTCGCCAACCATACCCTTCATCTGAGAAGCCTGCTTCATCAATGACGCCAGGTCGCCTAACCCCTTGAACATCTCTCGACCTCTCCTTCAACTCATCCGGCCGCAAAACTCCACACCGCCATCTGCCCGCCATCTGCCCGCCATCTGCCCGTTCGACGTGCGTCCATGAAGCCTACGGCAAAGACAACGCTCTTAGACAAACACCCACACCGACAACTGGCACTGCCAACGGTCCGCCTCCCATTCGGTCAATCGTCGGACGTCGGGCGATTGACCGGGACCACTCGCTGGACGCTAGCCCCGAAGATGTCCTGAGCCTCCTCGACCATCGGATCGGTCGCAGCGGGCTTCTCCTCGACCACCAGCGAATCCTCCGACGCATCCTCCACATTCCGGTCCTCCAGTATCAGCCTCACCTGAACCACGCCACCGGTCACATCCTGCAGTAACTGCTCCAGACGCCGCATCTCCTCGGGTCGCTCGCAGAACTGCCGGTGGAAATCATATTCAGCAGCAAAGACGAGATCCAGACGATTGGGTCCGGAAATTGCTATGCGATCCACCTGCTCCACGTGTTCCCGCAACAGCCCACTGATCCGGCCGGTCACCTCGTCCCAGATCAACCCCTCGCGTCCAGACTCCAGCGGAGTCGAATCCTCAGCAGGCTCCTCGATGACACCCGCTGCCTCCGACTCCTCGAAAGTCGACTTCGCCTCGGCAGAGACCTTCTCCTGCTCCTCGTCGGAGTCCTCTGCGGCCACGGTTGCCGTGTCTGCCCCCTCTGAACCTGACACCGGTGTCACCGCTTGAGGATCAGGTGGCGAGGGATCCGGTGGATCGGCGGGCGAGGTGTCTGACGTGATCGGATCAGCCGTTTTTTTTTGAGCGACGCCGGTCGAAGCTTCCGTCGTGGCAGATCCCGCGGCGATTTTCTGCAACCAGCCACTCAACTCCGTCAACCGTTCGAGCGTGGCGATCCGGACCAGGGCCAGGTCGGCCAGTGCCCGCGACTGTCGAGTCCAGCGGGCACGGCTGACCGTCTCGGCCAGCACCTGCATCGCGGCGATCGAGGTCTCGACCCCCCAGGTGGCAGCGAACTCGGCCAGCCGAACGCTCTCATCCGGCCCCACGCTGCGCAGCGTCGCGGTATCGGCCCCGCTGGCCACGACCATCAGGTCGCGGCTGCACTCGATCAGTTGACCGAGCAGTTCATCCTGCTGGGCCCCGGCAGTCAGAGCCGCCTCGAAGGCCGCGATCGCCTCACCGGGCCGTTGCCCGACCAACGGCTCCACGATTGCCAGTAGCAATTCGTCGGGTGCCGTTCCCAGCAGCTTGTGCACCTCGCCGACATCGACCCGGTCCCGCCCGAAGGCCAGCAGCTGATCGAACATCGACTGGCTGTCCCGCATCGACCCCCCGGCCCGGCGTGCGACCAGTTCCACCGCCTCGTCACTGACCACCACCCCCTCGGCCTCGGCAATCGTCTTCAACCTCGCGGCGATCTGGTCGAGCCCGATCAGGCCGAAGTCGAATCGCTGGCATCGGGAAACGATCGTATCCGGCAGCGCACTCGGCTCGGTCGTGCAGAAGATGAACTTGACGTTTTCGGGAGGCTCTTCGAGCGTCTTCAGCAGAGCGTTGAAGGCCTCGGTGGTCAGCTGATGCACCTCGTCGATGATGTAGATCTTGTAGCGAGACCGCATGCTCTTGACGCCGACATTTCGGCGGAGATCGCGGATGTCGTCGATCCGCCGGTTCGAAGCTCCGTCGATCTCCAGCACATCGACATCCTGCCCGGCCGCGATGCTCTGGCAGGTATCGCACTCGTGACAGGGTTGCCCATCTCCGGATGTGGGGCAGTTGAGCGTCTTGGCAAGGATTCTCGCCATCGACGTCTTCCCCACACCGCGGGCGCCGGTGAAGAGGTAGGCATGCGCGACCCGGCCGGTGTTGATGGCGTTCTGCAGTCCGCCGGCAACGTGTTCCTGCCCGATCACCTCCTCGAAGGTCTGAGGCCGGAAACGGCGAGCCAGAACGGTGTAGTGAGTCGACTGCGGGTCCATCTGGTCCATGCGGCTCGGAGCATCCTGCACGAGCGATTTGATCGGGTGATTGGCGTGGCAAGCCGACCGGAGAGGTGCGAAAGGCTATCTCCGCGTGCACCTGAGAGCCAAAATGCTTAGGGCTGCTTCGGTTAAGATCTGACCCGGTTCACACGGCCTCACCGCAGTTGGAGATAGCCTCTCGAGCCTCGCCGTCGGCCGCCCGAGAACGCCGACCACCACGTCCCGATTATCCTCCCACCGCCCCCAGCGTCAAGACTCCACCTAAACCTCCGTCCGTACCCACGCCCCACGTCGGTACCGCCGCAGCAACAGCACGGTCCGAACCACCACGTCGGCGCTCATCGCGATCCACGCTCCCAGCAACCCACCATCCATCACCACACCCGCCCACCAGGCCACCGGCAACCGAACCCCGAAGATGCCCACCACATGAGCCACCAGCGGAAACTTCGTATCACCGGCACCTCGCAATGCCGAGGTGTAGATGATCGACAGCGCCAGCGGTAACTGGAACATCGCGTTGACGCGAAACGGCAGAGTCCCCTCCTCGATCACCGCACTTGAGGTGTGCATCAGGCCAAACAGCCACGGCGCCGCGACCAGGAAGATCACTCCGATCACGATCGAGAGCAGGCCGCACTGCTTGGCAGTTTCGTGGCCGGCGGCCATCGCCCGTTCGGGTCGAGCTGCTCCCAGCGACTGACCAATCAGCGTCGCCGCCGCCGCCCCCCAGGCCACTGCTGGCAGGTAGGTGATCCCCTCGAGCCGGACTCCCACGATGTGAGCCGCAAACACCGCACTACCCCGACCGGCGTCATCCAGTCGGGCAATGATCATCAGGAACAGGAACTGACCGCCCCAGGTGATCGCTCCGTCGATCGCGGCGGGTCCGCCAATCCTGAGAATTCGTCGAGCCGACTCGCCACCGACTCGCAGTTGACCCGGCTCGATCTTCAGACCCGAAACACCTCGAGCCAAAACCCCCACGATCAACAGGCCCCCGGCAAATCGAGCCACCAGGGTGCCGGCCACGATCCCGTCGATTCCCCACGGCTCAATTCCCCAGGCCCGACCGACACCGCCCACACCGAACACCAGCGCGGTGGAGACGATGACGTTGAGAACGCTGACCAGCCCGAGAACTTTCATCGGAGTCCGCATGTTGCCACTGCCCCTCAAGGCCGCGGCCGCCGCCAGTGTGACCCCGGTGGCCACGTGTCCCACTCCGTCGACTCGCAGGTAGTGCACCACGATCCGGCCCTCCTCGCCGGCCATCTCCAGCAACCGCACCATCGAGGGTGCCGCGAGGTAGATCAGCGCGTAGACCGCACCTCCAGCCACACCCGCCAGTGCCAGCGACCGGTTCATGATCCGGTTGGCCGCCTCCGGCTCGTCCGCCCCGCGATGACGAGCCACCAGGGCCGTCGTGCCGGTGGCGACCAGGCCGAAGAGCATCGAGGCGAGCCAACCGACGTAGGCGGCCAACCCCACCGCTCCAGTGGCCACCTCGCTGATGCCCTCGATCCGACCACTCAGCCAGGTGTCGTACAGCCCCACCAGGAACCCCAGCACCTGTTCGCACAGCACCGGCCCCGCCAGCACCAGCACCGTCCGCCTCAACGGACCCGACAGCAGCGGATTCCCGGCAGCCTCGACGCCGCCCGAACTCACGTCACTCATGCGGCCGAAATCAGCTCGTCGGCAAACAACAGATCGATCGCCGTGGCGAACCCTGACAGGGTGGCCTCGATGTCGGCGTCGGTGTGTGCCGAGGAGGTCGACCCGGCCCAGCCCATCCAGTCGACGCCGCCCACCAGCAACGCACAGCGGAAGGCGTGACCCAACGACTCGTCGTAGGACACGTCCAGCCGACGGTAATCACCATCGTAGGGCACCCAGTCGTCGCCCTCGGGGGCCGGGCCCTCGTAACCGGGAATGAGCTTGATCGCCGAGAAGTCACCGTAGGCCACCCACGGCACGCCCTTCTCGACAAATAACTCGTTGAGACCCCGCCGCAATCGAGCCGCTTGCCGGTTGGCCACGCGGGACGGCTCGCCGGTGGCCACCACGTCCAGAGCGGCACAGCCGGCAGCTGCGGAGAGCGGGTTGGCGTTGAAGGTGCCCGGGTGCTTCATCTTCTTGCCCAACGAATTGTCGAATGCCAGGGCCTCGAGCAAATCCGCTCGACCGGCCAGGCATCCACCGGGCAAGCCGCCGGCGAGCACCTTGGCCATCGTGGTCATGTCAGGGACAATCTCGCACAGCGACTGGAATCCCCCTTCGTGCACGCGAAAGCCGGTAATCACCTCGTCGAGAATCAGGATCGTCTTCGATTCGGCGGTGACCTGCCGCAATCCCTGCAGGAACTCCGCCCGTGTCGGCACCGCTCCCCAACGACTGCCATTACCCTCGTGAATCACGCACGCCGGCCGGTGCTCGGCGATCGCCGCTGCAGCCGCTTCGAGATCGTTGGGAGGGACGATCACCAGGTCGCCGAAGACTCCCTCGGTGATCCCCGGCATGCTGTAGCCGGATTCGGAATCGTGAGGAGGTGACGCGGCGGGGATCAGTTGGTCGTGCCAGCCATGAAAGTGACCGGCGAACTTTAGCACCTTGGTCCGACCGGTGACGATCCGGGCCACCCGCAATGCCATCAGCGTTGCCTCGGTCCCGCTGTTGGTGAACCGGATCCGCTCGGCCGAAGGCACCAACCGCTGGATCCGCTCGCCCCACTCCAACTCCAACTCGTGGCAGGCACCGGGGTGAGTCGAACGGCCGACCTGAGCCGCAACGGCCTCGACGACGGCGGGGTGAGAATGCCCCAGCAGCATCGCACCGTGGCCAACCCAGTAATCGATCAGTTCGTTGCCGTCACGGTCGGTCTTCCGCGACCCCAAGGCGTGGTCGATGTAGATCGGGAACGGCTTCAGGTAGCGACTGTCGTGAGTCACACCGCTGGGAAACAATCTCACGGCGCGATCGTACAACGCCGCCGAACTCGCAAACGACTCGCGAAATCGACTCTCAACCTGCTGAGCGACCACCTGGCTCATTCCACCGCTCCTGTTCGCATCCGGATGACTCGCCCCCAACTCACTTCTTGCCGGCGACCGGGATGTTGAAGTCCCCGGCGAGGTTCCGCCAGATCGAGTGAACGTGGTTGGCACTGTTCTGCGTGTTGTTGTACTCGATCAGGAACGTCGGCCCCTGCACACGGTAGTAGTGCCGCTCGTTCTGCTTGTGGCTGCCCCACCAGGCGAAGTAAATGTTCTCGATCCCCGCCTTGTTGATCTCGCCTCGCCGCTGCCTCTCGACATCGCCGGGCATGTTCTTCAGGTATTCGGTCAGCAGCGTCTGCATCAGCTTCTTCTGCCCGGCACTCATCTTCGAAACCGGCAGGCCGACCGGCTTGGTGGTCTCGGGCTGAGCGACCCCGCCGCCACGGAGGTCATCGGGAGCTTCCTTGGAGCGCCAAACGACCTTTTCCTGGGCAGGAGTGCAGGTGGTGAGAATCGAGCGGGCCAAGTCCTCTTCGGGACCGAGGACCCTGATCTGACGACCCGGACCCGCGTCGATCGTTCCCGGGTTGGCTCCATAGAACTCCGGAGTCGTCGACGCCAGCTTGCCGTCGACGAAGGTGTAGTTCAGCGACAGGTGGTGGCCCTCGAACCGCCAGCCCCAACTCCCCTTCGCACCCGGGTTGCCGAACACGCTGATGTAGTACTTCCTGGGATCGCGGTTGTTGCGACGACTCGTCCGGTCACCACCCTCCAGCAGGTACAACACCTCCTCGAGACTCATCACGTTCAACGACTGGTCGTACCCGGCCTCCGACAGTCCGCTTCGCAACAGCCCCAACGCGGCCCGCAGCGGAGCCCCCTCGAGATCCTTCACCGGCAGGCCCTTCCGCACTCGCGGGATGAAATGCCAATTGACCCGTTCCTTGTCCGCAAAAGCGAACCGGCACCGCTTGGCCTGGCTCTCATCAAGAGTCTTCAGGAAGGCCTGGCAGGCGGTCGTCATTGCCGGGGCCGAACGGACCTGAGCCTTCTGACGGGCCAGCAACAGGGAACCGACCACGAGCAAGACCATGAACGCGGCAGCGAATCTACGGATGGGCATCGTCTCTATCCTTCGAAAATGTCCCTGGTTATCTCGAACTGTCTTTTTCGTAACGTTCTCACGTTGTCTCAATCCCTGTCTCAACCCGGTGGCCAGGCCAGCCCGCGTCCTCCCAGCACGTGAACGTGCAGGTGATCGACGCTCTGTCCCCCGTCCGGGCCACTGTTGATCACGGTGCGGAATCCATTTTCGAGTCCCAGGTCCAGGGCAACCTTTCGGGCCACCATCATCAGGTGCCCGACCAGTGCTTCGTCCTCGTCCTCCAGTTGAGCCAGCGAAACGATCGGCTTGCGAGGAATCACCAGCACGTGGACCGGG
>Ga0310123_10001189_pt1 | contig 22117 bp, 19 predicted proteins | sample CB6_AW_1057_MG_FD_203505 | JGI IMG/M metagenome (GOLD analysis project Ga0310123, IMG submission 203505) | Marine microbial communities from Western Arctic Ocean, Canada - CB6_AW_1057 | ecosystem: Environmental > Aquatic > Marine > Oceanic | place: Canada: Western Arctic Ocean | collected... | reverse complement strand
TCGAGGCTATATACTCTTTTTCAGACATCAATCCCTTATCCTCTATCTCTGACATCCAGCCTTCACATTCCTCCCTTAATTCAACCAGCTTATCTTTAAATTTCGGATTTTCAGCCAAGTTGTTCATTTCGTGCGGATCATTCCAAGTATCGAATAATTCTTCAGGTACTTTTACGTTTCTAAACCATAAAGCCTGACTTTCATCTAACTCTCCATTATCCCTCATACGAAGTAATTCTTGCATAATAGGCATTTGTTCTCGGTAAGCGAGCGGTAAGTAATAGTTTTGATTGGTTTTAAAATTTTTCAAGTATTTATAACGATTATCACGAACTGCCCTTATCATATCGTACTGATCACCTAAACGATCAGCGGCACCGTGCACATATTTTCTTTTATTTTTGGATTTAAATTTTCCAAGCGATAACTCTGTAAATATATCAAATGAATCAGCTTTTGAACAAATACTAAGTCAATTGAATCATCAATCTATGGAGATTAATGAACTTAAAAATGAATTACAGCATTTCATAGAGAAGAGTAAATTAAAGAATTTAGATAATATGCCCATATAGCAAACCTCTCCCAAAAGGGAAAGTGGATTTAATTTAAAGGTGCGGGGGTCTAAATTGAGACTTTTAGGCTGGATTTTTTAGGCTTTTTTAAGCTAATCAGGGACAAATCTGTGGACAAAAAACATAAGATTTGTTGCCAATATGTTGCCAATAATAAAAAAAGAATCCACAACTAACTAATAAATAGTATGTTGCGGATTCTTAAAGTACCTCGGGTGGGAATCGAACCCACACTCTCGAAAGAACTGGATTTTGAATCCAGCGCGTCTACCAATTCCGCCACCGAGGCAAAGGTTTCAAAAATAGGAAAATATTTTTTTTATATTTAATTTAAACAGTAATGATAAGCTTGGAATTATTTATAAATTTGCAATCCTAAAATAAAAATATTGGAGCCTTCTGTAAAAATATTTTCCTGTACCCAAAGTACAGGTTTAGCAAAAAAAATCTCCAAATTCTATGGTGTAAAACTTGGTAAAGTTAATTTTTCACGTTATAGCGATGGAGAATTTCAACCTTCATTTGAAAAATCTGTAAGAGGAGCAAGAATATTTATTATAGGATCTACAAATCCTTCTTCAGAAAATTTAATGGAAATGTTGCTAATGTTGGATGCAGCTAAAAGAGCTTCTGCTCGACATATAACAGCAGTTATACCTTATTTTGGATGGGCTCGACAAGACAGAAAAGATAAACCTCGAGTTCCAATTGGAGCTAAATTAATTGCGAAATTAATTGAAATTGCAGGCGCAACAAGAATTATAACAATGGATCTTCATGCTGATCAAATTCAAGGATTTTTTGAAAAACCAGTTGATCATTTATATGCATCATCAATTTTTCTCCCACACCTTTTATCTTTAAAAATTGAAAATCTTACAATTGCTTCTCCTGATATGGGAGGTTCGAAAAGAGCATATGCTTATTCAAAATTTTTGAAATCTGATGTTGTTATCTGCTATAAACAAAGAAAAAAAGCGAATGTTATTTCTCATATGGAGCTTATTGGAGAAGTAGAAGGAAAAAATGTAGTTTTAGTGGATGACATGGTAGATACGGCTGGGACTTTAACAATGTCTGCAAACCTAATGATTGAAAGAGGGGCTAAATCTGTAAGAGCAATATGTACACATGCTATTCTCTCTGGTGACGCTTTTAATAAAATTAAAAAATCTAATTTAGAAGAATTAATCGTTACTGATTCGATAACTTCAATAAAGAGCAATTCTAAGATCAAAATTCTTAGCTGCGCAAAATTATTTGCTGAAGTCATGGAATCTGTTCACTCCAATAAATCAATACATTCAAAATTCTTAATGTAAAAAATAATGAAATCTATAACAATAAAAGGATCTAAAAGAGAAAGCGTGGGTAAAGCTGCAAGCAAAGCTCTGCGTAATGCTGGCAGAGTTCCATGTGTATTATATGGAGGAGATGACCCTCTTCATTTTTCTGCACTTGAACTTGATTTCAGTAAACTTGTATTTACAGCAAATGCTTATACTGTAAAATTAATAATTAATGAAAAAACTAAAATAAACGCAATACTTCAGGATATTCAATTTCATCCAGTTAGTGACAAAATTCTTCATGTTGACTTCTATCAACTATTTGAAGATAAAGAAATCTCTCTGGATATTCCTGTTAAAGTTGAAGGAGCTGCTCCTGGTGTATTGAATACTGGAGGTGTTTTATCAAGAAATAAAAGAAAATTAAGAATTAGAGCTTTACCTAAAGATCTCCCTGATTTCTTAACTGTTGATATAAGTAAATTAGAATTAGGCAACAAATTATATATCTCTGAATTAAAAAATGACCTATACACAATTCTTCATCCTGACAATACAGTTGTTTGTCAAGTTAGAACATCTCGTGTATCATTAGAAGAAGAGGAATTGATAAGTGAAGAAACTGAAGACGAAGGAACTTCTAAAGAAGATTCAAAAGATGATGGTAAAAAAGATGAATCTTCTAATAAAGATGTATCAAATGAAAAATCAAAAGGAGAAAATAAAGGAAATTAAAAAAATATTTCTTTAATTTTAAAAAAAGCATACACATGTATGCTTTTTTAATTTAAACCATATTATGTCATTTATTAATAGGATTTTTAACTTTAAAACTAATTCATTACCAAATGCTAAAAAATTTCTTATTGTTGGCTTGGGAAATATTGGTTCAAATTATCAAATGACAAGACATAATGTAGGGTTTGAAATACTTAATTATTTATCAAATAAAGAGAATTTATCTTTTGAAACTTTCAAATTAGCTGACAAAGCAATATTCAAAAATAAAGGAAAGCAACTTATTTTAATTAAACCAAATACTTATATGAATTTAAGTGGAAAATGTGTCAAATATTGGATGACTAAAGAAAAAATTTTCGTAGAAAATATTTTGGTAATTACTGATGAACTAAACCTGCCTTTCGGAAAATTAAGAATTAGGGCAAATGGAAGCTCTGGTGGTCATAATGGCTTGAAAGACGTAGAAGATAAATTAGGAACTCAAAATTATTCCAGATTAAGATTCGGCATAGGTAAAGAAAAAACAAATTCAAATAAAGTTGATTTTGTACTTAATAAGTGGACCAATTTTGAAAAAAAATCTCTCGACAAACTATTTAATAAAAGTTGTGAAATAATATTATCTTTTGCTTTTGAAGGATCTCAAAACGCAATGAATAAATTCAACTAGTTTTTTCTTTTTATTTAGTATTAAAATTATAAATCTGAGATATCGATGAATTGCCATTTGAATCAAAAGTTGCTATTTTCCAGTAATATTTTTTTTGTCTTAATAATTCTAATTCAATCTCTTCATCTTTAATATTACTTTCTAAAAGTTCAATATCATTAACCGAAGTTCCTAAAAATAAATTATAATAATCAATATCATCGTCTAGGTCATTTCCATTCCATTTTAACAGATATTTATTTTCATCGTTAAGATCTATATCTTCATCATTTTTTGGATCTAATAAAACAGTTGGAAATGGTATATGTTCATAAATTGATAGACCCTCAAGATAAAATTGCCAAATTTCACTTTTAGCAGTTATAGATGTTTTATTTGATTTAGAAATAACCCACCATGAATAATTAATCCCCCTATCTAAAACAATTGATGTCCTAGTATTTAATGATATTTTTTTTGTTTGAAGTTTATTTAATTGATTTTCAACAATAAGTTCATATTTGTCAGTTTTTAATGATTCAGTCCAACTAAAATCAACCTGACTTTTTTTATCATCAATTATAGTAGATGTACTACATTGATTTAAATTACTGGGAGATATAAGAAACACAGAATCAGGATCTAAAATTTCATCCTTTGAGCATCCATATAGGATAAAAAATATTAATAAAATAAATTTTTTCATTCTTTTATAACTTTAAAAGTTTGAATTATTTTTTCATTTTTTAATTCCAAAATATATAATCCAGGAACAAAACCATTCATTGGTATTTCAACTGAAGAATCAATATTTGTGTCAGGCAAGAAAATACTCCATAACAAATTTCCAGACCCATCGTAAAGAGAAAAATTAAAATAATTGTTTTTTGGCAATAAAACCGTTGTTTTATTTTTAACAGGATTTGGAAAAATCTTAGCAAAATCATCTAATGAAATCCACTCTTCATAATAATTTTGGCATTGATTTTCTGTCTCAACCTTTAAATAATTTATTTTTTTTGAAAGATCAAATTTATAATTCCCAGATTCTTCAAAATTGAAAACCTTATTATTAAGAGAAATAATGTAATTATTACTGCCTAACAAATTTAAATTTAAAACCTTATCATCAACATTAATAAATGATTGAACAATCAGATCAGGTTCATCAATTATAGTTTCATAACAACTATTATAGTTAGGAAATGAATCACTTGTAACACAAATTAAATAAATACCAGGTGATAAATTATCAATAATTAAACCCGATAAATCAAAATCTAAATTTCTAAAAAAACCGTTATTAGAATTAATATCTAAATTATATTGATAATCAGCTAAAACTTCTATTTTAATACTTCCATTATTTTTTAATTTACAAGTTGAATTACTTTTTGATATCAAAATATTTTGATCAGAAAAAATATCACAGACATCTCCAATACCATTTCCGTCAGAATCTAATTGATTCTGATTAGAAATATTAGGACAATTATCTTGTTGGTCAACTATTGAATCCTCATCACTATTTGGCAATGGAGTTCCCAATAAACACATCTCAATTGAAAAACCAAGAATTGATCCTGTATCTTCCTCAAAACTATCCTCAACTATTAATTTCCATTGACCGAAAGCACTTTTGTTATAATATGTTTCTAAAGTCTGAACAGGTAAATAAGATCCTGTAAAAGGTGGCTTTGCATTAAAAATATTACTGTTAGAATCCTGATCAAAAAGTGTTTCGAAATAATTATCTCCAGATCCACCAATTTGTTTACTCAAAATAACTTTAACCCCCTCTGGAGACTCAAGATATAAAGTCAAATCTTCTAACCAGGAGTGTTTAATATTTACTAGAACATTTAAATCAACAATTGGAATATCATAAGGGACTAAAACTTCAGCTATAGTTATTCCGCTAGAATTAGTGTTTGCATCGTTTAAATCAATCGGCAGACCGGAAGAATTATAGTCAATACAAGAAATTTTATCTGTTTTAAAAGTATTGTAATTTGAAAAATCTCCTGAGCCACATATATTTAATGATTGAACCCTCCAAAAATAAATTTGATCACTTTCTAAATTTGATAACTGATAACTATTATCATTCAAAAGTTCATCCAATATATGATTTTCAAAATCAATGTTTTTTGAAATTTGAAGTCTAAATTGATCAATATTATCATTACTATCCCAAACTAACTCTTGAAATAAATTTAATCTTTCAGCATCATTCTCTGGACTAATTAAATTTGGAGGATCTAATATTTCATTTCTATAATTAATCCTAAAGGAAAAAGGATAAGAATTATTTCCTGATTTAGCAATAATATTAAAATCATAGATTCCAGCTGATAAATTATTTAATCCAGAAAGAATTAATGTTCCCTGAGAATCATCAAGGGTGAAAAATTCTTTAGAAAAAGATGAATTTAAAACCTCAGGCAGACTTTCTACAGTCAAATTAATTGATTCCTTAAAATCTAAATACCTATCCAATTTAAAATTAATTGACACTTCAGCTTTTGAACATAAATTAATTATATTTTCTTCATAATTAATTACAAAAGGAAGTTGTTTTATCTCAAAATTATTACTATTAATAGCATAATAAATAGAATTATCTGCCTTAACCTTAATTCTACAAATCTTTGAAGAGACTGTACTAGGAACAACTATTTCTACAACTCCATCATTAGTAGTATTCTCAATCAATTTTAAAGGATAATTATACCCTCCATCTTCAGATAAAAATATTGTAACAGTTTTAGTATTTATAGGCTCTGTAATTGTATTTGCCGCATCCCATTTTATAATTTTTTTTGAACCTGCTTCCCAAATAATACTATTAGAGTTTTGAGAATTAACAACAAATGGACCTGAATTTGAACTTACATTTATTTTTATAGTATCTTGAGAAATTAATCCCTGATTTGGATCTCTCAAATCCCTTAAGGTTAAACCCCAATTTAAAACTCTTCCGATATTAGTCACAGTTTCCCAAGCACTTCCACGTGTTGGTTTAGTCTGGGTTAAATTTCCAGAAATTACCCTTTCAAGATTTGGAATATATCTTATTTTATTTATCGACGGTAAAATTGATCTTGCTATTGGTCCAACAACATTCAAAGGACCAAAATTTGATGAACCTATTTGTCCACTATCTAACTGTTCCCAATTAAAAGTAACTCCATCTGCTATTGACTCATTAAATATTGGTGACAATTCATAAGCTGTACCATATGGAATATTATAGTCTTCTCCAGCATCAATATTATAAGCATTATTATTAATTGGACTGTTTGTGGAACACGCCAAATTAGTCACATAATTTTTAATATCTTTAATACTAACGTAATGAAAATAGTGATCTCCATGAGCTTGGACATCATCTTCTCCAGTTAAACCTGCGTATCCCATTATAGTTGATCCACTTCCAGGTTCAACATTAGAACCTGCATTTTCGTTTTGAAAAGCAAAAGTATGATAAGCGCCAAACTGATGTCCAATTTCATGAGCAACATAATCCAAATCAAAATAATCATTTCTAAAAATACCTCCATCATTATCCTCAAATGGATGAATAGAATATGCTCTACCTTTAACCCCGCTAGTACATACACAACCGACACAACCTGCATCCCCATCTGATTGTCCATAATCAAACAAATGTCCAAGATCATAGTTTGCATTACCAACTATTGAGTCCATTGCTGACTGAGCCTCTTCATTAAGAGAAAATGTAAAGGGGTCTAAAGTTGAATCTGAAAATAATAGACTTGAATCCGATATCAATTCAAGTTTAATTTGAAGTTCATTTTCATATATTTCATTAACCCTATTAATTGTATTAACAACTGCTCTATAAGCATCATCAGAATTTGTCCCATTTGTATCATCATTATCACCCCAAAAAGATGTATATTCACCTGTTCCTATTATAGCTAATCTAAAAGTTCTGAGAATATTTTCATTAAAGGAAGTTGTTTTATTCGAAAAATTTTATTTAAATAATTTATTCTTAATAAATTCAGTTTTGCAATTAAATTGATTATTAATCAAATTAGAATTTGAATACCCATAATGCATATCTTTTTTATTTCGAACAGGTTGAAAAAAATAATCATCACTATCAGGAATTCTAAGCCAATAACTTAGACCTTTATTAGTTATTGTAATTCTAACTTTGACCTCTGATCTTTCTTTACTTAATCCAACAAAAGTCTTAATGTCTGGATATTTAATTGATAATTCTTTTGATAAAAGCTTTGTATTATTAATTTCAAACTTTTCATAATCTCCGTTTTCATTTGGAAGATAGATAATCTTATTAGGATTTGACTTTAAGCTATTTTCTTCAAGACTAAATTTAAGTTTATCATTATCTAATAAATATACTTTTGAATCCTTCTTAAAACTTTTATCAATTATATTTCCTTGAGCTCGATCAATTTTCATCCAATAATCTTGAGCTATACAAAAATTTATATAACTAAAAAAAATAACAACTAATATTATGTAAGCTCTATTTCTGATGTTTTATAATTTAATTTAAAAATAGATTAATAAAAATAAAGAAACTAATCAGTGTTTGAATAAGAATCAATTATTTTTGTGTTATATATAGCCTCTTTCAATGATAGTAATTAAGAACTTAGATAATTATATTTCAAAACAAAAATCTATACTTACGATTGGAACTTTTGATGGAATTCATATTGGTCATCAAGAAATTATAAAAGCTCTAGTTAAAGAATCTATTTCAAAAAATTATATAGCAAATATTTTGACTTTTTTTCCACATCCAAGAATGATATTAAATAAAGATTCAGAAATAAAACTTATAGATACATTGAAAGAAAAAGAAAGAATATTCAATAAATTAAGAGTAAACACTCTTATTATTCATCCTTTTTCTAAAGAATTTTCTAGAATGACTGCTCTAGAATTTACAAGAGATGTTTTGGTAAAAAAACTAAATGTTTCAAAAATTATTTTAGGATATGATCATAGGTTTGGTAGAAACAGAGAATCAAATGTAGAAGATTTAATTGAACTGGGAATTGCCTACAATTTTAAAGTTCAAGTTATTGATGCCCTAAAAATAAAATCAATAACTATAAGTTCAACCAAAATTAGAAATGCAATCAAAAATGGAGATATAACTACGGCAAATTTATACCTAGGAAGATCCTTTGAAATAAATGGAAATATTATTCATGGTGAGGGAGTCGGAAGAAAAATTGGATTTCCAACTGTTAATATAAATATTGACGAAAAATATAAACTTATTCCCTCTAATGGTGTATATCTTGTCAAATTAAAAACAAACAATAAACTTCACTATGGAATGATGAACATAGGAAATCGTCCAACATTAAATGGGAAAAACAGAACACTCGAGATTAATATTTTTAACTTTAAAAAGGATCTTTATGGAAAAAATATTTCAGTATTTTTTTTAAGAAAAATCAGAGATGAAATAAAGTTTGATTCTATTAAAAAGCTTAGTGATCAATTAAAAAAAGATAAAAAGCGTTGTGAAATTATAATAAACAAATTTTAAACTATTTTTACAAAAATTTTAAAATGCTACCACTTCAATTCCTAAGAGATAATAAAGAAAAAATAATTTTAGGACTCTCAAAAAGAAATTTTAATAATATCAAAATCATTGATAAAATAATCTCATTAGATAATATCTCTAGAAAAATACAAGTAGAATTAGATAGCGAACTTTCTAATGCAAATGATTTAAACAAAAAAATTGGTGTGTTAATTAAAAACAATCAAAATTCTAAAGCTGAAAAATTAAAAGAAAAGTCAATAAAAATTAAATCTTTAACTAAAAGACTTCAAAATGATCTAAATAAAAATAGAAATGACCTCTTAAATCTTAGAACACAAATACCTAATGTTCCTGACAAAAAAGTGCCTGCAGGTATTTCAGAAGATGACAACGAAGAAGTTTATAAAAATGGCAAAATCCCCTCTTTAGGTAATAAAGCTTTACCTCATTGGGAGCTAGCAGAAAAAAATAACATAATTGATTTTGAATTAGGTAATAAAATTACAGGAGCTGGTTTTCCAGTTTATATAGGAAAAGGCGCAAAACTCCAAAGAGCACTAATAAATTATCTTTTGGATAAAAATATATCGGCAGGATATAATGAATTTCAAGTACCACATCTTGTTAATGAAGATTCTGGTTTTGGTACTGGTCAACTACCAGATAAAGAAGGTCAAATGTACCATATCATTAGTGACAATCTTTATTTAATTCCTACAGCTGAGGTTCCCTTAACAAATTTATATAGGAATAAACTGCTGAATTATAATGATCTCCCTATATGTATTACAGGGTACACCCCCTGTTTTAGAAGAGAAGCTGGAAGCTATGGTTCTCATGTAAGAGGTTTAAATCGTTTACATCAATTTGACAAAGTAGAAATTGTAAGAATTGTAGAACCTGAAAATTCTTCAAAAGCTCTTAATCTAATGGTAAATCATGTAAAAAGTATTCTAAATGAATTAAAACTTCCTTTCAGAATTTTAAAACTCTGTGGAGGAGATCTTGGATTTGCTTCTTCAATTACTTATGATTTTGAAATTTATTCTGCTGCTCAAAAAAAATGGCTAGAAATTAGTTCAGTATCAAATTTTAAAGATTTTCAGTCGGAAAGACTAAGACTAAGATATAAAGATAATAAAGGAGGAAAGAGATTGTTACATACACTTAATGGAAGTTCTCTACCACTCCCTAGGCTAATGGCAGGATTGATTGAAAACAACCAAATATCTGAAAGAATTAAAATACCTGAAAAATTAATTCCTTATACTGGATTTGATAAAATTTAAATAATCTTAATAAGACTTAAATTGATTTACTTTATAATAAATTATTATAAATAAACTTCTGCAAATCTTTCAATATTAAAACTATAAATTTAATTAAATAATACGCTATTTCAATGGACCTCTTAAAAACAAAAAAAAATCTTGGTCAACATTTTCTTAAAGATAAAAATATAGCAAAAAAAATTGTTAAATTCTTAAAACTAGACAACTATAATAGAGTTCTTGAAATAGGTCCTGGAAAGGGTGTTTTAACTGAATTTATTCTATGCAAAAAAATAAATTTAGACCTAGTGGAAATAGATAGGGAATATGTAAAATACTTGATTAAAAAATATCCTAAAATTAAATATAAAATTATAGAAGAAGACTTTTTAAAATTAGATTTAAACAAAATTTATCAAAAAAATTCATTTGCTGTGATAGGGAACTTTCCTTATAATATTTCTTCCCAGATTATTTTTAAAATACTAGATTACAGAGACCAAATTCCTTTTATGATAGGAATGTTTCAAAAAGAAGTTGCCGAAAGAATATGCCAAGATCCTGGTTCAAAAAAATATGGAATTTTATCAGTTTTAACTCAATTATTTTACAAAACAAAATATCTATTTTCAGTTAATCCAAAAGTTTTTAATCCCCCTCCAAAAGTCAAATCTGCAGTTATAAAATTAACACGAAAAAAATTTTTTAAACTTAAATGTGATGAAGATCTCCTCTTCAAGATCATCAAACTCAGTTTTCAACAAAGAAGAAAAACACTTCGTAATAGTTTAAAAATCCTTGATTTACCATTTTTTTTAAGAGAAGATATTATCTTTAATAAACGTCCAGAAGAACTATCAGAAAAAGGTTTTATTGAACTAACAAAAAAGATTAGCAATGTCAACAGTTGAATTTAATAAAAATTTACTTCAAGAAATTAAAAATTTCATATCAACTAATAATAATCAAAAATTAAGAATTAAGCTAAAAAACATTCACTATGCTGACATTGCTGAGCTTATAGATAATCTAAATATCGAAGAAGCTACTTATCTTATCAAATTACTTGAAAGTGATACAACTGCTGATGCCCTTGCTGAAATAGACGAAGATAAAAGAGAGAAAATATTAGAGAATTTATCTGCAAAAGAAATAGCTGAGGAATTAACTGAACTGGATACTGATGATGCTGCTGATATTATTTCTGAACTTCCTGATGAAAGAAAAGAGAAAGTGATCTCTGAAATTGTAGATGACAATTATATCAAAGACATCAGGGAACTTTTAACCTATGATGAAAATACTGCTGGTGGATTAATGGCAAAGGAACTAGTAAAAGTTAATGAAAATTTAAGTATTCTTAAATGTTTAAATGAAATGAGATCGCAAGCTGAGAATGTGTCTAGAGTTCATTCAATCTACGTTGTTGATAGTGAAAATAGGTTAAAAGGAAGACTCTCATTAAAAGATTTAATAACAGCCAATTCCAAAGCTAAAGTAAAAGATATTTTCATCCCAAATGTAGATTTTGTTTTTATCGATCAAGAGAATGAAGAAGTTGCTAGAATAATGTCCAAATATGATTTAGAAGCAATTCCGGTTGTCAATTCAAAAAAGGAATTATTAGGGAGAATAACAATTGATGATATTGTTGATGTTATAAAAGAGGAGGCAGAGAAAGATTACCAACTTGCAGCTGGAATTTCAAATGATGTAGAACCTGATGACAATATAATTAATTTGGTAAAAGCTAGATTACCATGGTTATTTCTTGGATTAATTGGTGGTTTAGGAAGTGTTTTTATTCTTGAAAAATTTGAAATTATAATGGAAAAACCAGAATTAAGAAATTTATTTTTTTACACTCCTTTAATTGCAGCAATGGCTGGTAACGTTGGAGTACAATCCTCAGCTATAATTGTTCAAGGTCTTGCTAAAAATACCCTTAAAGGTTCTCTTTTTAACAGATTATTAAAAGAAATTGGATTAAGTCTAATTAATGGATTAGCTCTAGCATTTATAGTAGTTATAACTGGAAAGCTATTTGATCAAAATTTAATTGTCAGCATGACAATTGGAGGATCCATGATGTTAGTTATAGTTGTTGCTGCACTTGTAGGAACTTTTGTTCCAATAGTTCTTGATAAAAGAGGTGTTGACCCAGCAATTGCAACTGGACCATTTATAACAACTTGTAATGACATTTTAGGCATTTTCTTATTTTTTTATCTAGCAAAATTTGTTCTAGATTTTTAATGAAACAAAAACTTATTATTCATATAGATAAAAATCATCCATGTCTAATTGAAGGATTAAAAAAATTAGGGTATAAAAATCATGAAGATTACAGTTCTGATATTCAAAACATCTTAGATAAAATAAAAAATTATTATGGTTTAGTAATTAGAAGTAGGTTTTCAATAGACAAAAAATTTATAGACAAAGCAAAAAATCTGAATTTTATTGCAAGGGTTGGATCTGGAACCGAAAATATAGATGTTGAATATGCGATTTCAAGAAACATTACTGTAATTAATGCTCCTGAAGGTAACAAAGACGCTGTTGGTGAACATGCTATAGGAATGTTGCTCAATTTAACTAACAAGCTAGGAAGAGCTAACGAATCTATTAAAAAAGGAAATTGGAATAGAGAAAAATTTAGGGGATTCGAAATAAAAGGAAAAACAGTTGGAATAATTGGATATGGTAATATGGGAAAAAGTTTTGCTGAAAAATTAAAAGGGTTTGATTGTAATCTAATATGCTATGATATTAAAAAAAATATAGGTGATTCTAATTGTAAGCAAGTTTCATTAAATGAAATAAAAAAAGAATCTGAAATCCTTAGTCTTCATGTCCCTCTTTCTTCTTCCACTTTAAATATAATAAATAAAGATTTTATTAATGAGATGAAATCTGCATTCTGGCTAATAAATACAGCTCGAGGTAATTTAATTAGTACAGCAAATTTGGTAGAAGGATTAAGATCAAAAAAAATTTTAGGTGCTGGTTTAGATGTATTGGAGTATGAGTCATCATCATTTGAATCAATCTTTATAGATAAAAAACCCAAAAATTCTTTGAATTATTTATTAAAAGCTAAAAATGTTATATTAAGTCCTCATATTGCAGGATGGACATATGAAAGTCACAAAAAATTAGCTAAAGTTATTTTAAAAAAAATTAAAAAATTCTTATGAAAAATATTTTAGTTTTATGTACAGGAAATTCATGTAGAAGTCAAATCGCTCATGGTTGGTTAAATTATTTCTCTGGTAAAACCATTAAAATATATAGTGCAGGAATAGAAGTTCATGAATTAAACCCCATGACAATAAAAACTATGAATGAAATAGGTCTAGATATAAGTCATCATACTTCAAATCTAGTTTCTGAATATGATGATGTTTCATTTGATTTCATTATTACGGTTTGTGATCATGCTTCTAAAAATTGTCCAATTGTTACTTCAAAAAAAGCAAAAAGAGTTCATTGCAATTTTAATGATCCATCTAAAATTAAAGAAGATATTAATACTATTAAAAACTCTTTTAGAAAGACTAGAAATGAAATAAGAGATTTTTGCAAAAAATTTATATTAGAAAATATCTCATAAAAAAACACTATTCTTGACTTTTAACTACCTGTAGAATTTTTTCTGTTCTTTGTTCTAAAATTATTTTATCTCTAATCTTACTTAATGATTTTATTGATTCTTTGTTAAAATACCTTATTGTATAAAGTTCAACATTATCATAAACCTTAAGTTTATATTTTAATTTAAGTTCTTCAATTAATTCATTTAATCTATCATATTTATTATTAATACAAACAGAAAAACTAATAGCCGAGTTTTGCATCAACTCTACCTTCATTTGATGTTTATAGAGTAAAGAAAAAATTTCACTTATGTTATCTTCCACTATAAATGAAAAATCTAATGAAGACATTTTTAATAAAACCTGGTTTGATTTTAAAATATAGCAAGGAACATTAGGGTCAATTGAAATTCCTTTTGATACTGAAGTTCCTTTATTTAAAGGCTCCTCAAAAGATTTGACATATAAAGGAATTTCTTTTTTTTGAAGAGGTTGTATAGTTTTAGGGTGAATAACGGATGCTCCATAAAAAGCAAGTTCTATAGCCTCACGATAAGATATTTTGTTCAATAAAATTGAATTATCAAAAACCCTCGGATCTCCATTTAAAACTCCAGGAACATCTTTCCATATAGTAACAGATTCCGCATCAAGAGCATAAGCAAAAATTGCAGCACTATAATCCGAACCTTCTCTCCCTAGAGTAGTTGAGTTATTTTTAGAATCTCCTCCTATAAAACCCTGAGTTATGGTTACTAAATCCTTATCTACATTTTTTTTTATTTCTTTTTCTGTTTCTATCCAATCTAAATTAGCGTCTCTAAAGTAAGAATCTGTTTTAATACATAATCTTGAATCAAGCCATTGATTTTTAAATTCATTATTTTTCAAATAATGATGAATAATAATAGTAGATAATAACTCTCCATTACTAACTATTTGATCATAAACAAAGCTATAATCTTTTTTAGTGTTTAAATTTATAAATTGATCTAGTCTAGAGAAAATTTCGGAAACTCTAAATTTTATATCGTGATCTAAATTATGAAAGAGACTATCAATTATATTAAAGTGCATACTTTTAATTTCATCAATAAAAAATTTTATTTTTTTTAAATCATTAAAATATGCATTAACAACTTTTTCAAAAGCATTTGTAGTTTTTCCCATAGCTGAGACAACAATCAGAATTTTTTTGTTTCCAAATTGTTTAAGGATTTTAAGCAAATTGATTATTCCTGAAGCGTCTTTAACTGAAGCACCTCCAAATTTAAATACCTTCATGAACTAGTTTTATTTTTTGTCAAAAATTTCACCATACTCTCAGAACTCATTTTAACAATTTTCCAATCAGTAAAAACTTTAGCTCCATTTTTTTTATAAAAATCCATCGCCTTTGTATTCCAGTTCAAAACTTCCCATTCTACTCTTTTAACTCTAATTTTATTGGCATAATTTACAAAAGCATACAAAAGTTTAGTTCCTATTCCTTTACCCTTCATTGACTTTGTAACAATTAAATCTTCTAAATGAAAAGTTGGTCCTTTCCATGTCGAAAACCTAGGATAAAAAAGAGCTAAACCCACAATTAGATCTTTATATTGAGCGACAAAACACTTAAATATAGGATATTTCCCAAAACCATATTTTTCAATATGAGGTAAATCTAATTCAACTTCATTAATTTCATTTTCAAATTCAGCCAATTCTTTAATCAAATTCAAAATTTCATTACTATCATTTATATTAGCTTCTCTAATAATTATTTCCATAAGTTTATAAAAGTAATATCAAAAATAATATTTGATTTTTTTTTTAAATTATAATGATTAATTTTTCACATTTTTATATTAAGTTGTTAAATTCTATATCCAATCTAGTATTTCCTTTGAAAAATCATCTGGATTTTCAACATGAATCCAATGTGAAGCTTTTCCAATTAAAACTATTTTAGCATTTGGAAAAATATTTCTTATTATAATATCATCATCTGAATTATAATATTGAGAATTTTCACCAAATAAAAAAAGTGATTGACCTTTGAATTGAAGAGATAAATTAGGTAATTCAGATATTTTCTCAAATTGATTTTTTAAAACATCAATATTTAATCTCAGAGCAAATTTTTCCTTTGAACGCCAATATAAATTTTTTAATAAAAATTGCCTAATTGGTCTTTCATGAACAAATTTTGACAACTCAAAATCAATAGAATTTCTGTTTTTTAACTTTTCAAAATCTAAAGAACTAAGACCTTTTAAAATCTCTTGATGTGAAGAATTATATTTTTTAGGCACTATATCAGCAATAATTATTTTCTTTATTATTCCAGGAAAATTACAAGCAACAGTCATGGCAGTTTTTCCTCCCATAGAATGACCTAAAACTAAAGGATTAATTATTTTATGATAATTAATATAATTATATATATCCTCAGCAAGAATTTTATAATTAAATTTTTTATCCCAAAAACTTCTTCCATGATTTCTTTGATCTAAAAGATGAACTTTAAATCCAAGCTTTGAAAATTTTGAAGCAAAACTCTTCCAATTATCTCCCATCCCCAAAAAACCATGTAAAATCAATAAGTTTATATTACCTTGACCAATTATATTGCTATGAATTAATTTCATTAGTTAATTTTACCTATGTACATTGGTATGACATTCTCTAAACCCAAGTATAAACTCTCACAAATCAATGCATGACCAATGGAAACTTCTAAAAGTCTAGATATTTTTTTTGAAAAAAACTCAATATTATCTAGATTAAGATCATGACCAGCGTTAATACCTATCCCTAACTCATTAGCTTTTTTTGCTACTTCTATATAAGGTTCAATGGCCAAATCTCTATTAATTTTATAATTTGAAGCATATGGTTCTGTATACAATTCTATTCTATCAGCGCCAATGGAATGAGCCCCAATAACCATATCAGGATCTGGATTTACAAATATAGACGTTCTGATATCTTCTTTTTTTAATTTTTTCACTATTGATTTTAAAAAATCATGATTTTTTATTGTATCCCAACCTTGGTCAGAAGTAAGACTGTCAATATTATCAGGAACTAAAGTAACTTGATCTGGTTTAATTTCAAGGACCAAATCCATAAATTTTGATATAGGATTTCCTTCTATATTAAACTCCGATAGAACAATTTTTTTTAAAGAATAAGCGTCTGAATACTTTATGTGTCTTTCATCTGGTCTGGGATGAATAGTTATTCCCTGAGCACCAAAATCTTGAATATCTTTTGTAACCTTTAATAAATCAGGGAAATTTGATCCCCTAGAATTTCTTAAAGTGGCAATTTTATTAACATTAACGCTTAGTAAAGTCATAATTATGATTTTATTACAAAAATATAGAGCAAACTCGAATAAAAAACATTAAAATTAAATTATTTAATACGTCATTAGTTTATGTCAAAAAATGTACTAATCTTATGAGTTTTGTACATTTACAAAAATATTTTGTTAAAATGAAAATAGCTATTTTCAGTGTTTACCCAAGCTTTGAGACGATTAATACAATCAAAGAAATTATTAAATTTTCAAAGAAACTGAATCATGATATAATCTTATCTGAAATGTTAAAAAAATATTTCAACACTAATAAAATCAAATACAAATATTTTAAAAATGCTAGAATTCTTAACTCTAGGATTGATTTTTTATTTTCAGTTGGAGGAGATGGAACTTTATTAAGGTCAATAACTGTTGTTAGAAATACTGAGACACCTATTTTAGGAATAAATACTGGTCAACTTGGATTCTTAACTGGTCTTCAAAAAGAATCACTAAAAAAAGGATTAAAATTATTTTTCGATAAAAAATATACACTAGTAAATAGATCTTTATTAAACGTTCAAAGTAAAAATAAAATTGATTTTCTAGATGAATTCAGTTTTGCTCTAAATGAAGTAAGCATAAACAGAAAGAATACTACATCTATGCTAAGTATAGAAACCTCAATTGATAATCAACCATTAACAACTTATTGGGCTGATGGTTTGATTATTTCCACATCTACTGGTTCAACAGGATACTCTCTTAGCAGTGGAGGTCCAATATTAAGTCCAAATACTATGTCATGGGTTTTAAATCCAATAGCACCACACAATATAAATATTAGACCTTTAATTATTCCTGATTCAACAAGTATTAAAATTTCAGTAAAAGGTAAAGGGAAAAACTTTCTGTTATCACTAGATTCCAGAATTTTTACTGTCAAAAATGAAAATGATCTTTTACTTAAAAAAGCAAATTTTAACGTTAAGACTGTTGAGCTTGACGGTGATTTTTTTTTCAAAACTCTTCGAGAAAAACTTTTTTGGGGTCAAGACCAAAGAAATACACAATAAAATCAATATTTAAAGGTTCTAATTATACACATATATATGTGATATAGAATTAATGAAATTTTTTAATAAAATTCTCTTTTGTTTAATTATAATTACCACAAATCTAAGTGCTCAATATCATGAAATAGGCGCTTTTTTAGGTGGAAGTAATTACATTGGAGATGTTGGAACTACTCGTTTTGTTTATCCAAATAGCTCAGCCTTTGGTTTAGTATATAAATGGAATTTAACAACAAGGTATTCTCTTAGAGCTGGAATTAATATATCAAATATTAAAGGTTCAGATTATAATACTAATGATTTAAATCGATTCAAGAGGGGTTATAAATTCGATAATAATATTAATGAATTTATAGCAGGAATTGAATTTAATTTTATTGACTTTAATCTACATGATGGTAAAACAATTTATACTCCATATACATTTGTAGGTCTAGGTTATTTTGAATATGATCTAAAAAAAGCTATAGAATTCAAAAAATATGATAGTGATCAAACAATAGCAATTCCAATTATATTAGGATTAAAAATGAATCCTAATCCTCTTTGGGTAATTGGATTAGAAATTGGGGTAAGATATTCATTTACAGATAGTATTGATGGAAGTAATCCAATTAAAGAATATGGAAATGATACAACTTTGAAATTTGGAAATCTTGGAAATAATGATTGGTATGTCTTTACAGGTTTAACTATTTCATTTACCTTTGGCGATATACCTTGTTATTGTAAGGAATAAATGAAAATCGTACCAAAACATGTAGCTATCATTATGGATGGAAATGGTCGTTGGGCTGAAAAAAGAGGAAAAGAAAGAATCAAAGGTCATATTAAAGGAGTAAAAGCGGTTAAATTAGTTGTTGAAGAAGCTGTTAAATCGAAAATAAAATTCTTAACACTTTTTGCTTTTTCAACTGAAAACTGGAAAAGACCAAAAACTGAAATAAATATTCTAATGAAACTACTAGTTTCATCTCTTAAAGAAGAATTTAAAGATTTAAACAATAATAATATTAAACTTAATACTATAGGGAAAATTGAAAATCTTCCAATCTTAGTTCAGAAAGAACTAAATTATGTTGTGAATAAAACTTCAAAAAATAATGGAATGGTTTTGACTTTAGCAGTAAGCTATGGGGCTAAAGAAGAAATAACTAAATCTTTAAAATTAATAATTAACAAGGTTAAAAATAATATAATTTCAATTGAAAAAGTTGATCAATCCACTATAAATAGCCATCTTTACACTCGCAATTTGCCTGATGTAGATTTGTTAATTAGATCAAGTGGAGAACAAAGAATTAGTAATTTTTTATTGTGGCAAATTGCATACGCTGAATTATATTTCACAAATGTTTTATGGCCTGATTTCAACAAATTAGATTTTCATAAAGCACTTAAAACCTATAACAAAAGAGAAAGAAGGTTTGGAAAAACAGGTGAACAAATCAATGATTAAAAATTCTATTAAATTTTCTATAATTTTTTTCTTTTACTCTTTTAGCTCATTCAATATATTATACGGACAACTAGAAGATTATACAAAAGGAAAATTATACATTATAGACTCTATTTCTGTTACTGGTCTTCAAACTTTTAGTGATAAAACTGTTATATCTTACAGTGGGCTTAGAAAAGGAAAAGAAATCAGATTACCAGGAGAAGAAACTAGTGCAATCTTAAACAAATTATGGAATTTAGATTTATTCAGTGATATTAATTTTTATGTAACAAAAGTAGTCAATAACAAAATTTCAATTGAAATTGAAATTGAAGAACTTCCAACTCTATCAGAGGTTAAAATTATAGGAATTAAAAAAGGAAAAACTAAAAGTATAATTGATGAAACTGAACTTAAAACTGGAAAAAAACTTTCAGAAAGTTTTTTAACCAATACTACTAATTATATCAAAAATAAATACAAAAAAGAGGGATTCCTTGATACAAAAGTTTCTTTAAACACAATAAAAGATTCTGTTGATAGAAACGCCTATAAAATGGTAGTTAATATTGATAAAGGTGAAAGAATAAAAATTAAAGAAATATCATTTAAAGGAAACTCTATTTACAGTATCAATAAATTAAAAAGAAAACTTAAAAATACAAAACAAAAAAATTCAATACGCTTTTGGAAAAAATCTAAATATATCATTAATGATTTTAAAGAGGACAAAGAAAAACTTATTGATTTTTATAAAGAAAAAGGGTTCAGAGACGCACGAATAATATCTGACTCATTAATTAGAAACAAAGATAATTCTATATCACTAAATATTAATGTTGAAGAAGGAAAAAAATATTATTTTGGAGAAATCAAGTTTATTGGAAACACCATATATCTTGATAGTCAACTAAGACAAATTCTGGGCATCCAAAATGGAGACACATACAATGGTGTTTTATTAAAAAAACGAATTTCTGATACTTCTAAACCAGATGGAGAAGATATCACAAATCTATATCAAAACAATGGTTATTTGTTTTCAAATATCAATGCTGTTGAAGTTAGTGCCATAAAAGATACTATTGATTTTGAAATTAGAATAAATGAAGGTAAAAGAGCTAGTTTTAATAAAATCTCTGTAACTGGAAATACTAAAACTAATGACCATGTTATTTATAGAGAATTGAGAACAAAACCTGGAGAAATTTATAGTAAAGATCAAGTTGTAAGAACAGTAAGAGAATTAGGTCAATTAGGATTTTTTGACGCTGAAGAAATTAATCCAAATTTTGAGAATGTTGATCCTAATTCAGGAACTGTAGATATAAAATTTGATTTAACTGAAGCTGGAGCTAGTCAAATTGAATTACAAGGTGGATATGGTGGTGGTGGGTTTATCGGAACTCTTGGTCTAGCCTTTAATAATTTTTCAATAAAAAATATTTTTAAACAAAAAGCCTATAAACCTCTTCCTATGGGAGATGGACAAAACTTAAGTCTAAGATTACAAGCAAGTCAATTTTATAGTACTTATAGTTTTAGCTTTACAGAACCTTGGCTTGGAGGAAGACAACCTGTTCAATTTTCAACATCTCTATCTCATACAATTCAATACAGATATGATTATTTCACAGGAACTGCTGATAAAAGTCAATCTTTTCAGATAAGTGGTCTTTCAATTGGTTTAGCTAAAAGACTTAGAATTCCAGATGATTATTTTCAACTTTCTCAAGCTTTATCTTTTCAATACTACAATCTTAACAATTATTTTACAGGGTTATTTACTTTTGGAAATGGTCAAGCAAATAATTTAGCTTATACAGTAGCATTAACTAGAAACAACACCTATACAAATCCTATTTTCCCTACGGGTGGATCAACATTCTCAATTAGTGCTAAAATAACACCCCCATATTCTCTTATTACTGGAAGAAATTACAGTAAACTAGGAGACCTTCCTGAGTTTCAAGACATAAAAGGAAATCCTTTAATAGATAAAATAGATCAAGAAAAATTCAAATGGCTTGAATATTATAAAATAAAATTTAATGGAACTTGGTATACTAAATTAATTGAAAAATTAGTTCTAAAAACTCAAGCAGATTTTGGATTTTTAGGAATTTACAATCAAGATAGAGGAAATATCCCATTTGAAAGATTCTATTTAGGAGGTGATGGAATGGTAAACTATTCTATGGATGGAAGGGAAACAATAGCATTAAGAGGTTATGAAAACCAATCCTTATCAAGTAGAGATGGATCTATAATTTATAACAAATTTTCTGTTGAACTAAGATATCCAATTACATTAAAACCCACAGCTTCTATTTATGGTCTAACCTTTCTAGAAGCAGGAAATGGTTACGACACTTTTCGATCTTTTGATCCATTCAATTCAAAAAGATCTGCTGGATTAGGAGTTCGAATATTCATGCCCGCATTTGGCTTATTAGGAATTGACTTTGGTTATGGTTTTGACAATGTAGATCCTAATTCAACAGAACCTAACGGATGGGAAACACATTTTGTTATAGGGCAACAATTTTAATTTTTCATTAATAGTATTAACTATCAGATTTCAAAAAATATATAATCAATTTTTACGTTATAAT
>Ga0310123_10001188_pt1 | contig 22117 bp, 19 predicted proteins | sample CB6_AW_1057_MG_FD_203505 | JGI IMG/M metagenome (GOLD analysis project Ga0310123, IMG submission 203505) | Marine microbial communities from Western Arctic Ocean, Canada - CB6_AW_1057 | ecosystem: Environmental > Aquatic > Marine > Oceanic | place: Canada: Western Arctic Ocean | collected... | reverse complement strand
CACGCTGTGCGTCACTTCGTGAAAAAATTAATCGAGTCGACAGGTTTACTGTTTTTTCGTCTTTCCCAGATTTCGTTTGCAGGAATTCCCGCACTCCCGGGAAAAGATTACGGAACACCCCCCCCCCTCGGCCTGCGCCAACTCGCAATATTCGCCGATCGGAAACTGGTGGTCCCTGGCTTGGCTGCAATTTCGGCCCGGTGATTGTCCAAAATCGGACTCAGGAATCCAATTGCAGCCAGTGGCCAAACTAGTTCGCCTCATCCTTGGCGGCGTCAACCGCCTTCACTACGATAACTTGATTACAGCAGTGCTGCTGGTTAGTACGTGGTCCTGACGGCACCGGCAGGTCAGCTGCATGAAGTTTTTGAGTTGGCAAAAACGGTGATTGTATAAGCCAGCCGGGTCCCAGGCACTCTCCTGCGGAGCAGAAAAGACAATCACGCTGCGTAGATAGTATTGATTGCGTCGCTTGTGCCCTTTGCGTGCTTCGCTCAATATAACGCCGTTGAGGAGATTCCAGTGATCAGTGCAGGTTCCAGCGGCTGTGAACGGTCGGCTCAATTGCACAGCCTGAACAATTGGATCGTCCGATATATTAACCTGAGTCACGTGTGAATGGAGAGTCATAATGATCCGGCCGAAATGGCGTAAGTCTTACCGAATGATGGGCTACGCCGCCCTGATGATCGCCGCTTTGATTTCTATGGGAAAATGGACATCGATCAGTGCCGCCGAGACGCCAGACCGGTCCCTTACGGTCCCACGTGACTTGCAGCGGCGTTTCCTGTTACGTCGTTTGTCTGAGTCAGCGGCCGAGGAACTTTCCACAACGATTAGCTCTCTCTATAACCCTGACCTGAAATCCGATGAGCGCCTGAAGGCGGCCGATCAGGTCCGGGCACTCCTTCGCGATCATACTCTCAGTGATCTTCGATTAATGGTGAGCCGCCGTGTGGATCTGGTGGCGGCCGGGATTCGAGCGGCCCGGCTGGAATCACTTTCTGCAGCAGACCACGATGCACTCAACACCATCGTGATGGCGGCCAACCGCTTTGAAGACACATGCAATGTCGCTGACGCAGATACAGTGCGCAGGATGTGGCTGCGACTGAGACCGAACACAGCCGTCATGTCCATCATACGGCCAGTCTTGATGACCCACTACTTCAACCACAACATTCATGTCACACTGTCGGAACATATGCTGTCTCGCTTTGTGAGCGACTACCGCACTGAAAAGGGTACGGTCGCTGAATGTATTCTGGGCGCGTGGGTGACAGGCTCACAGGTTACGAATGCCAGTGTTTCCGCCGACATCAAACATTCAGCCGAACATGGTCATTTCATGCTGATATTGAACGGGCAAACTGCATCAAACACGCAGGGACGCCGGAAACCGGCAACGATTTATACTCGTGGCAGGCACACATTCCTGATCAACGCTCCGGTGTTCTTTAATGGTGAGACCCTCAGTACCGGACCGGCCACCATCAATGTGGACGCCAATAATCAAACGGTTGGTGTGAAAACGGATCTTGACGGAGTCCCACTGGTCGGGCATCTGGCCCGAAGCATCGCACGCAGAAAAGCGAAGGAGAAACACGCCCAGTCGGAATACATTGCAGCCCAAAAGATTGTGAAACGGGCATTACCGGAATTCATCAGCGAACTCAATGAACGATTATCCGAAGGTAATGCCTCAATACAGGAGGATCTGTTTGCGGGGCTCCATAACAAGGGTGTCGGACCGGATTCGATCTCATCACGTTCCAGTGAATCTCACCTGGCAGTCAGTTCCCGCACCATGGGGACGGCTCGACTGGGTGGAACAGCTCAACCGTTCGCACCTTTGCCATCGCGCGGCCTTGCAATTCAGCTGCATGAAACAGCGATCAACAATGTGATTGATGGACTGGAATTCGGGGGTCGATCAATCCGTGAAGACGAGTTTCTGGATGAACTCAGCAAGTCACTTAGTGCCCTGCTGCAGCGAGAAATCGAACTGACCGTCAGTGATTCAAATGGTGCTGCCCCCAATGATGAACAGACGCCCGATGCCGAAAAGGAATCCTCGACCATTTTCACATTCGACGAAGAAAATCCTGTCCGTATTCGAATCGAACAGGACATGATTGTACTGATCCTGCAGGTCACAATCGAAGAACCAGATAAAGAGGCTTTGCCAAAACACCGAATCGAGATTCCCATTGGAATTGGAATCTCTGGTTCCGACATCGTATTCTCTCCTCCAGCGAAACTGACGGACATTCGAGCCACGGCTCTGGAACGCGTGAGCCCACTGAGGAGGGCCGGGATTGCCAATCAGATTCGGCGCATCGTGACTGCGCAGCTGCCGGAACGGAAGGTGGACGGCCATGTAAGTATTCCCGCTTCCGACACAAAGACCATCGATCTGCAGACAATCGGCATCAGCAGCCTCGACGGATGGCTGTACATTGAGCTGCAGTAAGTTTTCGCTGACGACAATAAGCTCACGGTGCGGAATCCCGGGTTGTTGGAGAAATCGGGCTTCCTTCAGTTTCTGACAGCAGGAGCATTGCTGTGTCGGAGTGCCTGCGAAACTGCTTCGGACTGGTCACAGGCAGCACTCAGGGAATTGGTGCCTCCATGGCCGCAGAGATGGAATCGGAGGGCGCGACCGTGATTCGTCATGGCCACCCGGACGATAAGGACAACGGGTTGATCGAATCCAGGGCCATCCTGCATGCGGATCTGAGCAGTCAGCTGCCTGAGTCAGCCCGCAATCTCGCGCAGGCCACACTGGCCATAGAGCCCCGAATGAATCTGCTCGTGTGTAATGCCGGAACGTACATCGATCAACCCTTTCTGGACATGGAATTCGAGACGTTTCAGGTCACGATTCAGCTCAATGTCGCGAGTCATTTTGTGCTGGTCCAGGAATTCGCTCGTTATTGGGTAAAACACAACATAGCGGGGCGCATCGTACTCACAGGGTCGATCAATGGTCGACTTTCGGAACCCATTCACGTTGCCTACGACACGTCCAAGGGAGCGGTCGAAGCAATGGTTCGATCTTTGAGTGTTTCACTGGCACCGCATGGGATACGAGTCAACGGAGTCGCGCCTGGATTCATACAGACGCCGCTGACTGCTCCGGCTCTGGAAACTGGTTCCAACCGCCGCTGGATGGAACTGCATACACCCAATGGGACAGTTCCCGGCCCCGATTCGTGTGCCGGCGCGACTGTATTTCTGCTGAGTGACGCAGCAGCTCACATTCATGGACAGATGCTGTTTGTGGATGGAGGAATGAGCGTTTGGCAACATCCGGATCCGCCAGCCGGCTGGTGAGAATGGATGTGGCCAGCTTGTCCGACACGGGATACCCCGCAGTTTCCCTGATCAGAAATTTTTCACTGAGGGGAGTTTTTGCTACCAGAGGCAGAATGATCGTGGCTTGGTCTGTGAATGGCCTTTTGTGCCGAATTCCCGGTTGACAAACGTGATTTTGTGTCGAAATAGAAAGCGGCAGGATGCCCTGCTCACGTTTCTTCGATCCTCAATTCATGTGTGAAACGTGTCCGATACGAGTCGCAGAAGGGATGTCATCGTGATGCGACCTGCAAATGGATGTTCCGTAGTCCTGATGGCCGTCTCACTGTTCGCGGGGTGCGGCACCACCAGCATGTTCCGTCCCAGGACGTCTCAGCCTCCCAGCGCTGCCGCCCCTACCACCACACCTGATTTAGACCACCGTGCGAAGTCACGTTCTGCTGAGACTCCGGTTCCACCACCACCGGCTCCACCGGCGTACGGCATATCTCGAATCAAGAGCGTTGGATTCTTTCGTGTCTTCGGCAGAAACAGAAACACCGAACGCAGCGACTCCGGAGAATGTGAGCAAAACTGTACGGAATCCTGCCATCCACTTCGGGAACTGACACTATTCGACCGATCGCGTGTAGAAAAGTATTTTCAGCTGTTCAAATGCAAAGATCATGAAGAGGCCCGGGTTGAAACTAAAACCTGCTGCATGGATCGGGACGCCATTGGCGATCTATGCAGTGGGAATGCCCCGTGCGATATGGGTTCCTGCTGTGACTCCGCGGTCGGCTGTGGTGGTGAGAATACGGGATGTGGTCCGGACAGCAACGGAAGTGGCGAATGCTGCACCGACGGGAACCTGATTGGCGACAAAGGACAACAAGAGTATCGACGTCCCGGTCTGGCGGAATCTCTGCAAGATCCATTTCTTGACCATCAATCAGCACCAGACCAGCAGCAGACACCCGACGTTCCGCAGCCTGTTTCGGCGCCGCTGCCACGAAACTCGTCTCCCTACGACCACATTTCGTTGCATCGGCCATCCAATGGCTTCTTTTCATCCGAATTCGGACAACAGCGAGTGTTTGTCGACCCGCCTCTGTGGCACGGCCCGCGTAACGCTGGGTCAGCTGGCAGCTACCACTCAGCGACTCTGAAGAACCCCGATTTAGAAGCCTGGCGTTCGAGACGGCAAGCTCCACATTCGGTCCTGATTCAGCCTCGCCGGAAATCTGCAGATTAGACATCTTCCCGAAAACATAAACTGATCCCGAAACCGGCGAGGGCCCCGGAGATTTGACCGGGGCTATTACATTGCTCGGGCGAGGCCCCTGCCAACTCCGAAATCCACGGACTGTGCGGTTAATCCACAATCAGTACGACACAACTGATATTGTCACGTGATCCGCCATCCAAGGCGCCGTCAACGATTGCGCTGGCAATTTCCTGTGGATCGTCAGATGACGTCAGCAGCCTCTGAATTGCGTCGTCCTCAATGCCGTCGGTAACTCCGTCACTGCACAGAAGAAACCGATCGCCGGACCGTGGCTCAATCTCCTGAGCGTCGGTGCCGGCAGCTCCGTCCCGTGTTCCCAGATATCGATACAGAACATTCTTGTAACGATGGTTCTCAGCCTCTGCCGCAGTAATCGTACCGGCATCGAGCAGAGCCTGAGTCAGTGAATGATCGGTCGTCTGCTGGATCAGCCTGGTATCTCTCAATTGATAGACACGACTGTCACCCACTCCACCAACAAAAAACCGACTTCCCACGCAGACTAGGAACACCACGGTCGTTCCCATATTGCGGACGGCCGGATCGAGCTCACTGAGCGCCATGATTTCTGAGTTGGCATACTCGACTGCCGCGTCAATTGCCTCGATGATTGAGCTGGACTTTCCCGACTTGAAATCCAACTTGCCATGAAGCTGTTGAGGAATCAATTCGACTGCCAGCTGACTCGCTCTCTCGCCGGCATTCTGACCGCCCATGCCGTCGGCAACGATGAAGTAACGTGATGACTCATCCACGACGAGTTTGTCTTCGTTGTTCTCACGATAGTTGCCGGTGATGCTGAAATGTCCGGACCGAATGGAAACCATGTAAGTGCCTGTCAACCGATCTGAGCCGCAACATCATCCGTCGAAACAGTGGTTATTTCGCTCTGATGACTCGACTGCCGCGACAAGTTGTCTGCTTCAGCCTAAGTTCGTATCCGGAGTTCCGCAAAGAGTGCCAAATACGTCTGTCAGCCCCAGAGTTGTCGTACAAATCAGCATCTCACCTGCGACGAACCCCGCCGAAGTGCCCAGCAGTCGGTTCTGGTTTTCCACCAAATGAAACACTCGTTGTTTCTCCGGTGGAAACTGAGTTTTGTAACACTGAATCGCGGCGATCTTGGCGTCCAGTGTGTCCGAAATATCTGACACGAATCGCCCACCTCCGTGTGGCAAACTGAGATTCTGCAGTCCCAGAGGATACCAAATCTGTCTCTGAATTCGATGAACCGGAAGGTTTTCAAAGGTCTCATCCCACTTTGTCAGTCTTGAATAAAACACAGCGGCATCCGTAATCTGCATGGCCTGCCAGTGATCCGGAGACGCCATCGGGGTCTTATCGGCGATCCCTAATACCAGCTGAGGGCGGTATCGACGAAAAACCTTTGCCAGCTCGACCCGTGCTTCAAATGAATCGAAGAGTCGCCGATTCGGCAGTGACAGGGTTTCCCGTACCCGGACCCCAAGAATTTTTGCGGCATCAGCGGCTTCCTCAAGCCGGACCTCCGGTCCAGGACTCAGCGGAGTCGGTTCGCCGTCGGTGAGATCAACGATTCCGACTTGCAGGCCCTGTCGGGCCATACGAGCGAGCGTACCTCCACAGGCAATCTCTACATCGTCGGGATGAGCCCCCACGGCGATTACGTCAAGCGGTTTGGGTAGATTTGTTGCGGCGTCTGCCATCATTGTGGTTTCCGTACAGTGAAAGTGAATGAGGAAAGTCAGACGCGAGAATCTTGGCGAAGGCGAAAATCCGGTACAACAGCCTGCGGGACGGACCATTCCGGACACGAATATTTGATTCGGCGAAAACCACCGGTTTTCTCAAATCACCAATTGCCCGAATCCAGCATTTGACGATCCCACTTCGGCAGGTTCTGCGTCATTTGGTCGCCTTGAGCGATCCAAGGTGCAGGATTCACCCCTGGGGACCTCAATTCCGCTCAAATGCGTGTTTGTGCGGCCAACGTGTCAATTTATAAGCCAGATCCTTCCTGATTCGAAATGGGTTCTGGTCTCGAACCCGGACCGAATCCATTTCGGCCGATCCCAGGTGTTTGAGTCACTTCTATGCTCCTCCGATCTTTCGTTTTGTTTGTTTTGTTCGTTTTGTGTAGTATTCCGGGCTGCACACTGCAGCAACAGTACGTTCCAGCGCATGAGCTCACCTCCGCTCAACTCAGAGCTCAGGATCTGTACGCACAGTCTCAGGAACTGCAGGCCGCACACGCTGGAGCCCAGCAGATGATCGCGGGTCTGCAAACGGAACATCAGGCGCTGAACCAACAGCTCGCGGATGCTCAGAGACATCTCACCACCACCAATGAACGTGTTGAGAATCTGCTGACAGAGAGATCCGAACTCATCGACCGTTACACAGACGCCCTTGAAACACCCTATGACCAAGCGATTGTCACTGATTATGGTGCCAATTTCCCTGGATTCAAATTCGACCACGTTACCGGGCTCTACAAATTCAGCGACGATATTCTGTTCGACCTAAGCAGAGCAATTCTTCGTCCGGAAATGATCCCTGTTCTGAAAGACTTTGTGTCCGCCGTCTCCGGTTCGGAAACAGATGACAGACGCATTCTGATCGTGGGGCACACCGACGATCTGCGAATTGCTCGTGAAACGACCGCTTCCCGGCATGCCACCAACTGGCATTTATCGACGAACCGAGCTGATTCAGTCATCGTGGAGCTCATCAAACTGGGTGTGAAAGAAGAACGGATGGCTGCCATGGGCTACAGTAAATTCCAACCGCTGGAGACTGCCGGTGACGAGACCGCTAGACACCGCAATCGCCGCGTCGAACTTTACCTGGTTCCCGCCAGTGGTCAGGTCGCTCAGTGGGATCCCCTCAAGGCCCTCCAATAGATTCTGAACCGCGGGCCTGGGAAAGAGCTGCGCAGACCACCAGTACCTGATTTCCCAGCGAGCTGCCGGACTGGGTGCCGAAACTACATCGTTGTATCCATCGATTCCACGGCCTTCGCCAGTTGCAGAAGTCGCAACTCTTCGAACAGTGGGGCCTGAAACTGAATCGCCAGTGGCAGTCCCGAGGTGCTCATTCCGGTTGGGATGGAGATGCCTGGAATTCCGGCAAGATTTGCACTGATCGTGTAGATGTCATCCAGGTACATGGCCAGTGGATTTTCGGTTTTATCTCCAATCCGGTACGCCGGCGTTGGACTCACCGGACCAGCGATCACGTCAACATGTTCAAAGGCCTGATCGAAGTCTTCTCGAATGCGACGTCGTACCTTGAGGGCTTTGAGGTAGAACGCATCATAGTATCCGGCTGACAGCGCATATGTGCCGAGCATAATTCGCCGTTTGACTTCCGCTCCGAAACCCTCGCCGCGGCTGCGGCAATAGACATCGACCAGATCGTTGAATTGGTCCGCCCGATGTCCGTAATGAATCCCATCGTACCTCGCAAGATTGCTGGATGCCTCGCTCGGTGCAATGAGATAATAGGTGGCGACACTGTATTTCGCGTGAGCCAACGTAACCGGGTGGACCGTGGCCCCCTGATGCTCCAGCGCCTGGATAGTTGATCGCACTGAGGCTGCAACTTCAGAATCCAGTCCGTCGGCGAAATATTCGTCAACGATTCCAATCCGCAATCCCTCAATCGATTCCTCCAGCCGCTCTGAATATATGGGTACACATTGTGTCAGAGATGTGGAATCACGCGCGTCGTGTCCGGCGATCGCTTCCATCAACAGTGACGCACCGACCGCATCCCGAGCGAAGGGACCAATCTGATCCAGTGAGCTTGCAAATGCCACCAGTCCGTAGCGAGAGACACGACCATAGGTAGGCTTAAGTCCAACGCAACCGCAGAAGGCGGCCGGCTGGCGGATGGACCCTCCAGTGTCCGAACCCAGTGCCAGTGGCACCATACAGGAGGCAACAGCAACTGCCGATCCACCACTGGAGCCGCCCGCACAGTGATCAGAGTTTGCCGGATTTCTTGACGGACCATAGACGGATGTTTCCGTCGATGAGCCCATGGCAAATTCATCCATATTGGTAGAACCGATGATGATGCCATCCTCGGCCTCGATCCGTTCCACAACATGGGCATTGTAAGGTGGCCGGAATGATTGCAGCATCCGACTGCCGCAGGTGGTGAGTGCTCCAGTGCGACAAATATTGTCTTTGATTCCCAAAGGTAAACCGGCAAGAACTCCAAGGGATTCACCGTCACGACGCCGCGTATCAATCCAGTCCGCACGCACCAATGCGTTTTCCTCTTCGACGTTCACAAACGCATTTAACGACGGATTCTGCAAATGAACCCGCGCCAGACACGAACTGACCAGTTGACGTGAAGTCAACTCGCCGCTGCTGAGGCCTCTCAGCAATGCCGACGTCGATAGGGACGCGACTGAATCTGCAGCCATTGAGGGAACTTCCGCACAGCAGTAACGCGTGTGTCAACAGGACAGCATTCAGCTGTCTTTTTGGTCCAGGATCTGAGGAACCACAAAGTATCGACCATCGGTGCTGGGTGCATTACTGAGCACGGCTTCACGTCCCAGCGACTCAAGCTGATCATCGTTCCGAAAGATGTTGCGTATATCGACAGCATGTGGCATCGGTTCCGTGGAGTCCACATCGACTTCATCGAGTGTTGTTACATAACTCAGGATCTGTGTCAGCTGCCGGCAGAATTCGTCAATTTCCCGGTCACTGAGCGAGAGTCTGGCCAGGGAAGCAACTCTGAGAACTTCGTCCCGTTCCATCTGTCAATTTTCCCTTCGACATAAAAAGTGTCTGTTACAGAAGTTTGTCGTGTCGAGCGTCGAATTCAAGCAATCGTGACGGAAACGACCGACAACCCACTCTGGGACGAACACACAAGGTGAGCCTCCATTTGCCGTGCGATCGTTGGGAATCGGCACTGAATCCGGGACCCCCTCTGCGCGATGCCCGGCCATGTCTGGTAGGATTCCACACCCTCTGTCACCAAGCTCTGCCCAGACCACTCAATATTCGGTCTCGGTTTTTTCTGCCACATCCGTCGCCATGCCCGTTTCTGCCGAGACAGCCGTGCCTGTGAAATCGTCGATGACACGTCGAACTCAGATCCGAAATATCGCAATTATCGCTCACGTGGACCACGGCAAGACTTCACTGATCGACTGCCTGATCCGTCAAAGCGGTATGTTTCGTGAGAACCAGAAACGGCAGGAATGTATTCTGGATTCCAATGACCTCGAACGTGAACGCGGTATCACGATTCTCGCCAAGAACATCGCGATGATGTACAAGGGCGTACGAATTAACATCATCGATACACCGGGACATGCAGATTTCGGCGGTGAAGTGGAACGCGTACTGCAGATGGCCGATGGAGCATTGCTGCTTGTCGATGCCTTTGAGGGACCACGGCCACAAACCCGCTATGTACTGCGGAAGGCTCTGGAGTGCGGCCTGGAACTGATGGTTGTGATCAACAAAATTGACCGCCCAGACTGCCGTCCGGAAGAAGTCCTTTCCGCCACATTTGATCTGCTGGTTGAATTGGGTGTGGATGACGAAACACTCGACTTCCCGTACATCTTTACCAGTGCCAAAGAAGGTTACGCCGTTCTCGATTCAACAAAGCGTGAAGGTGATATTCGGCCTTTGCTGGATATGGTGCTGAAAAAAATACCAGGCCCGGTCGTGCGGCCGGATGACCCCCTGCAGCTGATGATCACGTCGCTGGACTGGTCAGACTATGTCGGCAGGATCGCCACAGGTCGCATCACCGCGGGGACTGTAACAACGGGTCAGCAAATAGTGCTGATGCGCGCCGATGGATCACGTGATCTGACAAAGATTGATCAGGTGCAGCTTTTCAATAATCTGGGCCGAACAGATGCAAACAGTGCATGCGCCGGCGACATTGTTGCACTCATCGGGCTGCCCGACCCGGAAATCGGCGACACGGTTGCGCATCCGGAGAACCCGGTAGCATTGAGCCGCATCACGGTGGACGAACCGACGCTGGCAATGACCTTCACTATCAACAGCTCACCACTGGCAGGTCAACATGGTCAGTACGTTACCAGTCGCAATCTGCGGGAGCGTCTGCAGCGTGAACTGAGGTCCAACGTAGCACTCACGGTCGAACCAACAGAAGACAAAGATCGGTTCCGTGTGGCCGGTCGAGGTGTTCTGCATCTGGCAATTCTCATCGAGACCATGCGTCGCGAAGGCTATGAGTTGTCCGTTGGAAAACCGGAAGTCATCGTACGCGAGATTCATGGCAAAAAATGTGAGCCCTGGGAACTGCTTGTCGTGGATGTCCCGGACAGCGATGTCGGTTCGGTGATGGAACTGATCGGCAGACGTCGTGGTCAGTCAACCGAAATGACAGCCACCGGAACGGGAATGACTCACCTAGAGTTCCTGGTTCCCGCACGCGGCCTGATCGGGCTGAGAACGCGAATGCTGAACGTGACGCGTGGTGAAGCGATCATGCATCATCGATTTCAGGACTATCGTCCCGTCGACGGTGAGATTCCAACTCGTCAGAACGGTGTGCTGGTCTCGCAGGTGTCCGGCAGTGCCGTTGCCTACGCTCTGTGGAAACTTCAGGCAAGAGCGGAAATGTTCGTTAATCCGGGAGACGAGGTCTATGAAGGCCTCGTCATTGGTGAGAACAGCCGTGACAACGACATGGTCGTCAATCCGGTGCGTGAAAAGAAACTGACCAACATTCGTTCATCCGGGGCAGATGACGCGATTGTGCTGAAGCCACCACGTTTGATGTCTTTGGAAACCGCTCTGGAATACATCGAACGGGACGAATACGTCGAAGTCACGCCCAGAGTGATTCGGCTGCGAAAGATTCATCTGACGGAACACGCCCGCAAAAGACAAAGACGGTAGACACACGCTTCAGGCCATCAGGATCCGGGAGTCTGAGGGTCTGTTGTCAGTGGCGACGTGACTTCAGAGGATCACGTGGATGGTTGGGGATTATCCGTCTTCCACAACGTGCGGGTGACCGGAATGGAATTACTCGCCCTCAACCAGTACCAGCGGTGCAATTTCTCCGGATTTCGTCACGTGACCATAGACCGTCTCATTCAGTGTATGCAGCCCCATGACAGCACGCGGAACTCTTCCGGATCGCAGACTTCGGTAAATGACCAGCTGCAGGTTGCCAATCCGTACGCGAAAGCCGGCGGCGTCATGCGGAGACAAAACGGCTCGTGCCTGGGTCACAGTCAACCGGTTCCAGTCCGCATCCAGTGCCTGGCGGTCCGGATGCCAGTCCAGAACATACGGAGCTAAAGCACCACCGTGCCCCCTGGCTTCTGACACCAGCGTGTCACCAACCTTTTCACATCGGCCGATTGCGTGCAGAACTCTGTCGTCTTCCAGCCACGCGGGAACCACCCGCGTGGCAACGCTGTCCGCATGCAGCACGATTTCCCGTGTGATGGAATTCGTCTGGGCCAGCGGACGGGCAGCCAAAGCCAGACGGTTCTCCAACCGGACTTCAGCATCCGCATCGTCTGTGGTCACGCTTTCGCACACAATGCACGTATGGTCCTGCAGTGACAGTAATACGTGGCGCACCGCGTGAATTGATGCGGACGGATCCGTTTCGATTTCCACGAAAGCTGCTTCATCGTCGCAAAACCAACAACTGCAGGTCCAGCCTTCAATCGGCCCAATAGATTCCCCGTTCACCGTCACCTCACTCAGCCAACTGCCGGCAATCAAAGGAATACCCAGCACCGCCAGATAAATCGAGGCTTCGGGTTGATCCCAGTTGACAACACACAGATCAGAATTCAGCTGCAGCCCGGACCTCAGAATCGCTGATTCGGCCCAGTCCGACTGACTACTCGTCGACAACTGCTGTAATCGCTTCTTCTCTTTTGCAGTCGTTCGTCTGCCATACGAATCTGAACGCAACAGAGCAGTAAACGGCGATGACTCACGAATGCCGACAGCTCGAATTCCGTGTTCAAATACCTCGGCAGCACATCTGTCGCCGTTCCGAAGATCAACTGGCGGACTGCCGACAAGTCCCGTCCGGGTCAGCAAAGTGACACAACTCCGAACAGCATCAGCAAGCCGGTGCGTTTGCCGGGGCGTGAGCCATGATTTTCCAAACGCAGATCCCCAGTGAGCTGATCTGACGAAAGGAGCCAGCCACATTTCCGCTCGTGAATTCAGTGTGGCATGCAGCATTCCATCGGTATCTGTGCCGGCTTCGAGACCCGCTCGGAGCACACCCGCAGCAGTTTTGAATCGAGACGTTCGACCCTTCAGATCACCGAGTACCAAACTAAGCAGCAGCGGCAGTTCCCCCTCGCAAATCAAACGCCGGATGAACTGCTGAGGCTCGTCGGCTGTGTCCCAATCAGGAGTAATCTCGTCAATCTGACTCAAAGCTGTATACAGCGCAACGTAGTCCGAGTTGCTCAGTTCAGTTCCATGACGAACAAGTGTGTCGAGGCCGGTCAATACTAACAACGGCCGACTGTCCCCCAGCACGAGAGATTCCAGGGTCAGTTTCCGTGCGGCACGATGCCGCTTTTTTCTCCCGGCCAGCAAAGATGTCAGTTCACGGTCGGCAGCAGAAACCCGAAGTTGACTGTCAGACCAAAGAATCGACGACTCTCCCGATGCAATCGCCTTTGCGAGACGCTTACGCGCGGTACGATGCTGTATCGTCATCACCTGCTGGAATTGAGCTTCATCACCGTAAAAAGCTGCATTTTTTAACGTTTCCGAAGTGCCTCTGCGAAACTGGAGTTTCAAAAACTGGTCGGTTCCTGTCGTCATCGACTGTCATTACCTTTAGATTGACCCTGCGACTGCTGATTCATCTGCATCGATCAGTGTTGAGTCAGAATAGCGAAACCACACAAATCAAACAAAGACGAGACACGAGGAGTACACAGTTCTCTTGCTCAGCAGTGACCCATGAATAAACTCAGCCATTTCGACGACCGCGGTGCCAGTCGCATGGTGGACGTAAGTGCAAAGCCTGTCACCAACCGTCTGGCTCGCGCCGAATGTTTCTTGTTAATGCGCCCGGCAACTCTGCGGACTATTCGAAAGAAGGAAATTTCCAAGGGGAACGTGCTGGAAGTTGCCCGGCTCGCAGGCATCATGGCGGCCAAACGAACGGACGAACTGATCCCGTTGTGTCATTCCCTTGGCCTGGAGAGTGCACGAATTGACTTCTCATTTCCGGACAAAGATCGGTTGTGGATTGAGTCAGAGGTCCGTACCTGTGGAAGAACGGGTGTGGAGATGGAAGCTTTGACTGCGGTGAGCATCACGGCATTGACGGTTTACGACATGTGCAAGGCGATTGATCGGACCATGGAGATTCAGGACATTCGATTAGCAGAAAAGCAGGGCGGGCGAAGCGGACATTATTTGCGACAGCCTGATGCGGATGATTCATGAAGAAATCATCTGTCGATTGTGAAGTTGCATTTCGATGCCGGGATGACAGTACTTCCGGTATAACACGGTTCGTTGCCGCGACGGTCTCGGCGACACAACTATTTGATTGATTCAAATTTTCGGCTCAAACGCCAATCGACTGTGTGACGGTCGGTAGAGACCCGGGAAAACTACGCCGCTAGGGTCGCCCGCCTCAGGCAGCACGACCGTCGTTGACCAGTTTCGCGACAAAATGCAGTTTGCGGTCAAACAGCACACTGGCCGGCCACCAGTACAGCCCCCAACCGCTCTTTACACTCTTCAACTTCCAGTCCCAATCGTTCAAACGCGGCCGTCCACTGACCCGGGCGCCAGTAATTAAATGGCAGCGCCACGCAGTGTCGCGCATTTCCAACCCGATCCATAAACCGCAACGTGGGTCCGCTCATCCAGCCGGTCAGTAGGTGGTGTTTTAACACAATCGACTGGGTGGCCACCCGCGATACCTCGCGCAGCAACACACACGGATCGTTGGTGTGGTACAGGACGGCCACCATCATGACAACGTCGAAACTATTTTCGGAAAATGGAATCCTCGAGCCGTCGAATTCCCTTACTTCAATGTGCGTTTCCGGGCGCAACAGGACTTCAATGCCCTGAAAGGACAAATCCGGTCGCAGCCGGCCAATGGAATGGGCTAGTAGGCCATCGCCACAGCCAACGTCAAGTACCGATACATGCCGCGGAATCATTTTAGAGAGATTCTGCGCCAACACACGAATGCGGCGGCCATAGATTCGTTCGTGAATTCGCTCGGAAATGCTCACAGATTATCCAACAGTTTTCCGGCCCACATATATCAGCTTGCCCCACTTCCTTCGACGGATCTCGGTAGCAAAGTGACAATCAAAGATGCTCAGAATATTTTTGGGTTGCCCCAGCCAATTTAAATAGACGTCGCCCTCAATTTCGTTCATCCGCCCGAAGGCCTCAATCTTGCCCCACATGTTTTGAAGCAATCGCTGGCGGCCGATAAAATGTGCACATCGCAAAAAAGGTGTCATCCACGGTTCAACGACAACCATTCGGCCGCTGGGCCGCAGCACCCTCCGCACCTGACAAACTGTCCGCTCTAAATCGTCCGGCAGCGTTTCCAAATGGTGCAGGCCGCCCTGAACGATCACGAAGTCTTTCGAGTTATCTTCGAAATGCAACTCTCGACAATCGCAAACATACAACTGCGCCGGGCCCTGGTATTGCTGCAACAGCGTGTCCGAAAGATCGACGCCTTCAAGATTCTGGAATCCTAATTGCTCCAGCGCAACCAAGCTGTTCGCGCGGCCGCAGAAGATCTCGACGATCTCCGCATCACGGGGCCAATGCGTCGCGCCAAGTTTGTTCAACCGCTTGGTGAACTTGTCAATTTCCTCTTCTGCCGATTCAAAGCGGCGATAGGCATCTTCCCACGTATCGTCGCCACACGTGAGTGATTCGGTGACGTACGTCAGCTGCGGCCCGCTTGTCGCCAGCCCACTGGAAACCGGACTGAGTGACGGATCAGTCATTTATGAACCCCGATTGCCTGTTCTGATACCAAGCACGCTGAAAAAGAAGCTGACAAAGACGGTCTGGGTGCCCAATGTCATCAACAACACTGCGGGGATGACCTGTCGCATCGTGAGCATTGGATCCAAGCCGCCAAACCCGGCCGAACGCCAGCTCCATGCCGCCGCGGTCAGAATTCCCAAACCGATCAGCGTCATGACGACACCACACACAACTCCCACTTCCAACGTGCAATACCGATAGACAATGCGTTTGGCGGATGCAGCCCTTCGGTGACGGAAAATATCTTCGTAAAGATCGCAAACACGATAAGTTGATAACCCAGCAGAGAGGCAAACCCGGCGACATGCATCGTGTGAATGTCGAAACTAATCGATCCGATATGCCGCGGTCCCCCCAGCAGCCATCCGAACACGATCGCGCCGAGCACAAACAGGAACGCTCCGGGGATCAAAAACAGCCACCGAGGACTGAACAACAACATAAACCGCAAATGCCGCCAGCCGTCACGCCAACTCCGCAAATGCGGTGCTCGCGTGCGGCCATCAGGATGCAGCACCGTTGGGATTTCGGTAATCTTCAACCCCATCAATGTGCTCTTGATGACCATTTCACTCGCAAATTCCATTCCCGACGTACAAAGTCCCATCTGCTCGTAAGCCGATTTGCTGAATCCGCGCAAGCCGCAATGGAAATCGCCCGCCGGGCAACGGAAAAACAACCGACCAATCATCGTCAGCACTGGGTTCCCAATCCAACGATACTTCCACGGCATCGCGCCGGGCATGTTGCCGCCTTTGAATCGATTGCCCATAACCAGGTCGTGGTCGGCGCGCAGCTGATCGAGGAATCGCGGAATGTCCAGAAAATCGTAACTATCGTCCGCATCGCCCATGATGACGTAGCGACCGCAGGCGGCGGCAACTCCACCCTTCAATGCACTGCCGTAACCCTTTTGTCTTTGACGTCAACGACTCGCGCCCCAAGCCGCCTGGCGATTTCCTGCGAACCGTCCGTGCTGCCGTTGTCGGCAATCACTACTTCGCCGAAGATGTTGCTTTGTTGCATCGCCCGCTGGGCTTTGCTGATGCAGGTGTGCAACGTTATGCCTCGTTCAGACAAGGCATAACGACGGACAGTTCAACTTTGGATTTCGGAACTGCCACGTCGCCACAGGCAACTGCGGAAAGATCGCTAGTGGTCAGTTGTGAAATAATAGCCACCGATGATGTACTGAAAAATCGTGGTAATTGGAAACGCATCTCCGTGGAGTTCGCTGGACACTCAGAAGCCACGAAGTATGGAAGACTTGAACAGAAGGAGTACTGTAAATAAATTAGTTAACAGTACCAGTCTGAGGAACATTAGGTGACTGGGACCTGATGTATGAGCGACCTACCACATCACAAATTAGGAAACATGAGATGTACTGGATCGTTGCGCGGTCGGTCTACAACGGATGGTCATCTGTTGGGCCGACACCGTTGTGGAAGGCTGACAGGATGCAGTCCGTAACCTCGATCCGTGCAGCCGGGTCGCGACCAGACAGTTCACGGCGGACAAGCATTTCCGGACGCTGGTTCGAAAAGACGAAGCAATTCCACCCGGCAAAGACAGCGGCAGCGATCTGGCCAACCGTCGTCTCACCCCACCCCTGTTGTCTACATTACAACTGGCAACATCAGCGGAATACGATGAGATCCGGCACGTGTCCGGTGAATATTACATGAAAGAACCAAATGCTGGATTTTCTGACATCTATGAGCAGTTGGTCAATCATGCAGCTGTTCAGCAAGACATCAGGTCAGCAGAGGAGACGCCACAACATCCCTTCACTCGCTGCCTGCGCCGCCTGACCGGACTGCTGAATTCGGAAGACCGTAGGCTTTTCGAATCAATCGCCCAATTCGCTAGACGACGACGGATGTGACCCGATTGACTGACCGGCTACGCGGCGCGATCAGCCTGATGCAGTGGAAATTGGTTCTTATATAAATGCTCACGGGTACACGGCATACCACTAAGACCCTTCGCTACATGCTTCGTGGCAACGGTCTGATAGATCCTTGCCCCGCCGTCACCCAGTGCAAAGACACAGCCGGCAAGGTACAGCACCCACAGTCGATATTTTTCAATGCCCACCTGCCGGATCGCTGCATCGCGATTCGATTCCAAACGCTGACACCAATGGCGACATGTAAGCGCGTAATGATCGCGCCAACCTTCTACATCGTGAATGTCGAACCCACCCGCTTCGGTAGCCTGAATCATATGACCGAGATGATCCAGCTCCCCTCCCGGAAAAATATATTTCGCAAGCAGACGGCGTTCGGGCGACATGTGACGAAAGGCTTTGTCATTCATCTTTCCAGGCCGAGTGATCCCGTGGTTCAGAAACATGCCACGATCCGGCAACAAAGAGTTTACCTTCTGCATGTAATCTGCCATGTTGTCGATGCCCACGTGTTCCACCATGCCGATACTGGAAATTTTTTCGAACGGCCCCTCTACATAGGCGTAGTCTTTCAACTCCACTGTTACGCGATCCGTCAGGCCTGCAGACTGAATGCGTTCCTGGGCCAGCGCCAGCTGTTCTTTCGACAGTGTGATCCCGTGTGCCTGAACCCCAAAATATCTGGCTGCATGACAAACTAAGGCCCCCCAGCCGCAGCCGATGTCCAGAAATCGTTCACCTTCCCGGAGCTGCAGTTTCCGACAGATCATGTCCAGTTTATTGATCTGCGCCTGTTCGAGGGAATCATCCCAGCTGCAAAAGTAACCGCAGCTATAGACCATCTGCTCATCAAGAAACAAACGGTAGAAATCGTTGCTGACGTCGTAGTGAAACTGAATAAAGTCCTTGTTGTCCTGCTGGTCCCGATTAAGTCCCGTTTCGTCGCCGCTGTAGAAGTGATCGATGTCGGCACTTTCATTCTTTTCAAACACAAAGGCACAAGCTAATCGTGCAAGCATCGCTAATGGCAGTCCGCGAGATCTTTTGCGGCTGTTACTCACTCGCGCCTTCTCGATGAAGGTTACCAAATCCGCGCCGGAGTAACCGATGCCGCCTTGAGCGAAAACGCGGAGCAGCCTTTCAGCCGTTGGACGTCGCAACAGCGCACCAATCACACCAGGAGCCGAAATCGAGACTTCCAGATCCGGCTCGACGGTATCAGCTAGCGGAATAACAGAACCATCCCACAAACGTACGGAAATCGGGGAATTCAGTCGTCCGCGGAGAAACTCAAACAAAGTTCGGACGTGCTTGAGCTGCTGCCGGGTACGTGCTTCTTTGCCAAACATCCATGTTTCTCGCCGTTGAGCGACCTTCTGTGTCGCTGAGTCATCGTACTGGTTCGCAGAGCTGCAAAACGGAGCATTAGAGTCTAGGACACAAGCTATTGGTACCGCGATAGCAATTGCGATGTACCTGCAGATGGCCCCGGTCAGCAGATCAGTAACATGGTCTCATATATGTACCTGTTTAATCCACCTCCGTAACACAGTACAGGCATGAGCTTCTGCGCAAAAAACAGCCCTGCATGATCGAAGAAATGTGGTATGTCGCTGCGTCCACTGGCCCCGAACGTGGCCATGCTGGTTGCCTCGATTTTTTTTTGCAAACTCAACCAGTTACCTCAAGGAAGCTGCAATAACAGAAAAATCTGCGGTTAAATGAAAGGGATTTCCGGTGAACAGTACACCGTTAACACGATCCCCAGCGGACCTGGAGTCCCCACGCAAGAAAGCCTTTGTGACAGAGGATTCAGTCGTATTCCGGACCTCATGACTTCTGACTGATTGGCAACTCGTTGACGCGAGACACGGACGCAGGGAAGATAGTTTGTCCGTTTCAGTTCGTTTCCACAGAACATTGTTTGTAATGGTGCATTGATTGCAGATACACGGTCGTGACTCATTCCACAAAATGCATCCTCTCAACGGTGTTCACTTGATAGATCACGTCGAACCGAATTGACGAACCTCCTTTCATTTCGATGGCAATGTTGGCTACATCCGTCCACAAAACCTGTTCCGAGACGCCAAATTATCTAACAAGCACAAATCCACTATGCAGATTCACAACGCCTGGCTGATGTTTTTGTACGTGCTCGCTGCCTTATCGCTGTGCAGTAGGGCAACCTCCGATGACTTCAATTATGACGAGGCACTCGTCCCGCAATTCCAACTTCCGGATCCCCTGAAGACAGAAAAGGGTCACACTATCAGTTCCGCAGAATTATGGCAGTCCGTTCGACGTCCCGAAGTCCTTCGATTATTTGAACAGCACGTCTTTGGTCGTTTGCCACAGGTTGATGTTCGCCTGCGAGTGCGCTCACATGAACGTACTGAAATCATGGATGGCAATGCGATTCGTGAGCAGCAGACAATCTACCTGACTGATGACGATACTGGACCATCGATTGACATCCTGATCTACATCCCGGCAAAAGCGGCAGCACCGGTGCCTGCATTTCTGGGGCTCAATTTTGGAGGCAACCATACGGTTGATTCGGATCCTGCAATCCGACTGCCGACTTCGTGGGTACGCAAAGATGTGCGCATGAAGACCACGAGCGAGAAAGCTTCTGAGGCGTCGCGTGGCATACGGGCGAGTCGCTGGGATGTCAAACAGATTGTCAGTCGCGGTTACGGTCTCATCACTGCGTATTATGGTGATATTGATCCGGACTTCGATGACGGCTTTCAAAATGGTATTCACCGGCTCGACTCTGAAAAGGGGAGTGAACGTGCTGATGACACAGGCGGGTCGATCAGCGCCTGGGCATGGGGACTCAGCCGTATTCTCGATACTCTGGAAACACATCCGCGGGTCGATGGCCAGCGTGTTGCCGTGTTTGGCCATTCACGCCTCGGCAAGACATCGCTGTGGGCGGGTGCGACCGATCAACGTTTCGGTCTGGTGATTTCAAACAACTCCGGCTGCGGCGGAGCCGCTTTGTCGCGCCGAAGATTTGGAGAAACTGTCAAACGAATCAACACCTCTTTTCCTCATTGGTTCTGTCTAAAACATCGTGACTACAATGATCGTGAGGACATGCTGCCAGTGGATCATCATCAGCTCATTGCTCTCATGGCTCCTCGCCCCGTTTACGTCGCCAGTGCCAAAGAAGATCGATGGGCGGACCCGCGAGGCGAAATGCTGTCCGTGTATTACGCAGGACCGGTGTATGCTCTGTTTGGCCGGAGCGGTTTACCGTCGCCCAAGCAACCCGCAACAGGCTCGCCGGTTATGACGGACGTGGGCTATCACGTCCGCAGTGGCAAACATGATGTCACGTCATACGACTGGACACAGTACATCAGTTTCGCGGATCAGCATCTGAGGTAGGATAGCTACCCAGGGACCGGCCTTCGAAGAAAACCTGTGTTCAGCCTGGTTCCGCTGAGATAAACACTCAAGGAATGAGTGATCAAACGTAGCCCGACGCCGTGCCGGCCGATCTCATGGCAGCTCACCGGGTGATCATCTGTTTCCTCTGGCATAGGTTGCGCCGTTGATTCTCTGCAGTCGACAGACGGTGTGGAGTGTATGATTTCGACGTCGACAGCTGTGGTCAGCGGTGCCGTCATACCTTCTCGCCTGCTGCGTTGGATTGAACCGTACCGTGCGAATGATCCTGAAAAAAGGTTCTACTGGCACTCGTCCGCAGTCACAAACACTACGCCGAATGGACCAGTCCTTCAATCACACTCCAACACCCAATCAGCGCAGGCGAATCGACAGATCTTCTTCGGGGCGCACTGTCACACTGCGTTTTAGACGGCGTACACGACGCAGCGAGTTCTTTAGAATCTTGGCGGCCGCCGGAGCTGCCACTGTTCCCCCATAATGACTGCCAGGTGCCGTTGGTTCGTCCACCATCACCAACACCAGGACCTCCGGAGATTCTGTCGGAGCACCGCAGACGAACGAACAAATGTGGAGAGAATCAGAATATCGGCCGCTTTCCGGGTCCACTTTCTGAGCTGTCCCGGTCTTGCCGAAAATACTCATCGATGTGGTGTGAACGGACTTGCCGGTGCCTCGTTCGATAACCTGCTTCATCGGATGCTGCACAATCCAGTGGGCAATGTGGCGATTCAGGACCCTCGATTCCACCGGGATTGCGGGCTGCACTGTTTCCACCGCGGCCAGCGGTAATGGAGACAATCGATCAGACGATTCCAGCAGCAGATGAGGCCTCACGAGCTGTCCGCCGTTGGCCAGCACTGCGTGAGCGGTAATCAACTGCAGCGGCGTCACTGCCAGTTCCTGGCCCATCGGAATCGAACCAAGTGAGTATTCATCCCAGTCAGCCCGAGGTCGTACCAAACCAGGAAGTTCACCTGGCAGCTCGATTCCCGTACGGCGACCAAACCCGAATCCAACCGTGCATTCATACAGACCCTGCAGTCCGATGCGTTCGGCGATGCGAGCCATCCCAATGTTGCTTGATTTGACCAGTACATCTTCCACTGACAGCCTCGTATAAGGATGGTGATCATGTAGAATGCGACGACCCATTCGATATGCGCCATT
>Ga0310123_10001187_pt1 | contig 22150 bp, 14 predicted proteins | sample CB6_AW_1057_MG_FD_203505 | JGI IMG/M metagenome (GOLD analysis project Ga0310123, IMG submission 203505) | Marine microbial communities from Western Arctic Ocean, Canada - CB6_AW_1057 | ecosystem: Environmental > Aquatic > Marine > Oceanic | place: Canada: Western Arctic Ocean | collected... | reverse complement strand
CCGGGGGATGGTCGGATAGGTCAGCAGGGGCAATTCGCATTGCCGGGCGTCGAGTACGTGTCGGTGCATCGTGTTTGCTTCGTTCATGCGCAAGTCCGATCGCGATTATGATGGACGATCGTTCCCTGGTCATTCACATTGGATGACAATGAATGGAAGCAGCTTAACAGAGGTTGATCCGCGGCGGAATGCGCGGATTGCCTGGTGGCGGGAAGCGAAGTTCGGAATGTTCATTCACTGGGGGCTCTACGCTCTGCCTGCCGGAGAGTGGAAGGGGAAAGAGTACCCGGGCATCGGAGAATGGATCGAGTTCAACGCCAGAATACCGGTGGATGAGTATGCGCAACTTTCCCGGCAGTTTCAACCGGTGGCGTTCGATGCCGACGGCTGGGCGCAGCTCGCACAGGATGCGGGAATGAAGTATCTCGTTTTCACGGCCAAGCATCATGACGGCTTCGCCATGTTTCACTCCAAGGTCAGCGATTTCAATATTGTTGACGCATCGCCGTTCAAGCGGGACCCGGTTCAGGAATTGTCCGCGGCCTGTTCTCAACGCGGCATCAGGTTCGGCGTCTACTACTCTCAAGCCCAGGACTGGCACGAGCCGGGAGGTTGTGTATGGGAAGGAGCGCATGAGGATGGGCCCGATTGGCCTGAAAAGGAATGGGACCCCCAACAGAAGGGGGATTTCGGAGAATACCTCGAGAAGAAATCCTTTCCCCAGGTAAGGGAGCTGTTGAGCAACTACGGGCCGATTGCCGTCATCTGGTTCGATACGCCATCCGAACAGATGACGGTTGAACGTGCCGGGGCGCTGGAAGATCTGGTGCGTGAAATTCAGCCGGACACGTTGATCAGCGGGCGAATCGGCGGCGCCGGTTCGAGTGATTACGATTCCGAGGGAGATAACAGATTTCCCGACGGGCCAAGACCGGGGAACTGGGAAACGCCGGCGACCCTTAATGACACATGGGGATTCAAGAAAAACGACACGAACTGGAAAAAGGCTGAAGACCTGGTCTTCCACCTGGTCGACACGGTAAGCAAGGGCGGGAATTACCTGCTCAACGTCGGGCCGGACGCCACGGGCGTCATCCCCCACCCCAGCCGGTCTGCAATTCGCGAGGTGGGCGAATGGCTGAAGGTAAACGGGGAGTCGATCTACGGCGCAAGCCCGACACGTTTTGGCGTGGAGTTCAGCGCGAAGGACTGGCGGTGCACTTCAAAGCCGGGGATTCTCTATATACATCTTTTCGCATGGCCGGGCGCCGCCCTGAAGTTGAACGATGTGCCGGCCAGGATCGACGACGCCTGCCTGCTTGCCGACTCACAGCGCACTTCGTTGCAGATTACTCAGGACGGTGCGGACGTGACGGTGCGCCTGCCCGACGAGCCGGTTGATCGGATCGCAACCGTACTGCGGCTTATCCTGCGAGCGGGCTAGAAGCTGACGATTTGCAAGGCGTTCCGATGAGGACTACGGGCCGGAAGCAGTTCTGAAATTTCCGTGTCGAGTGTCACCAGGCGCCCTTCGTTTCTGATAGCCAGTCCAACCGTCACGCTTCGTCCTCTGCCCTGCGCACATCTTCCAGCGTAATAGGACGCGCTCCCCGCGGAACGGTGAATACCGGAAACGCGGAATTATGAGGATTCCGGGGTACTCTCGGTGTTGCCTCCAGGCCGCGTCGGGCCAGATCAGATAAGGCCTTTCCCAGAGATACGCTGGTGGCCCGCGCCAGGCTTCTAGCCGCGGCTAGAAGATCGTCATCAATTGTCAGTGTCGTCCTCATCTTTCGAATCTACAGATGAAGCTGAATGATGTTAAGATGCGTCTACATCGTGATACTCCAATAGAGCCTTGGAGTCGACGCGCGGAAGTCTGGCGACTTCCGCTACATGACGGCTAAGAGCGAGAAATCTCAGGGAAACGCCACTTCCCGGGTCGACTCCGGGGGAATGTCCAGGACCGGGCAGTCCAGCAGCGCGGGATGTCCCAGCGGTCGCGAGGTATCCGCTTTCTTTTCGCAGAGAACTTTCACCCGCGCCGGGAACCGGGTCGGATTCGTTACGTCCACTCGAACCCGGCCTTCCGCCTGTTCGATGACTTTGGCGTCCACGTGGTCGATGGCGCAGATCAGCCCCGTGTCGGGCTGTACGTAGAGTCCGGGCACCTCGGCGCAGGTCAGCATGGTGGCCGCTTCAGACCAGCAGGATCCGTAGAAAACGCCACCCAGGTTCTCTCTGCCTTCCCAGTCGCTCAAGTTGACGCGCTCGTTCATCCAGCCGGAGGGCAGCGGCCTCGAATCATCCGCCGGATTGGATGGAATGGGCCGGTCGGGACGGGACAGGTACTGCGGCAGGTTGTGCGCGATCTCCTGCAGCAACTCCAGGTAGAAGCGGTTTCCAGTGGCCCGGAAGAGGCGGAGCAACGAGTCACCGGACAGCGTGCAGATACCGGGCGCCGCATGCTTGTTCTGCGCGTTCGGATAGACGGACCCGGTGGTGCGCATGTCCAGCCGGCCGAATATCGTATCGGGCGGAAACCGGAAGTCGTAGGAAACACACCAGCTTGCGCACTGCCGGGCGGTCTCCTCCGCCATCTGCAACCAGCTCCGTTCACCGGTCGCCTCATGCAGCGTGACGAATGAGTCCAGCAAGGCAAAGGAGGACTCGCTGTCCGGGCTTTTCAGTGCATCGAACGTGCCGCCGTGAATCAGGCACCGGGTGACGTACAGTTGGTAAAACGACGCGGCAATCTCTTTCGCGATCTGGAGAAAGCGCGGCTCGCCGAGGTACTGAGAAACCAGGACCAGGGCCGCCGGTGCCAGGCCGCCGTTCGTCCCCCCGCCGATGATGATGTCGCCGCTTCGAAGATCAACGTCCTGGCCCAGCTGCCCGTGCCGCTGCCATTGTTTCACCCAGGCTTCGGCACAGCCGCGGACTCCCGCCAACCACTGATTGGGAACAGTGAATCCGGGTCGCTGCTTTTCGAGGATTCTGAACTGCTTGATCAGCGCGTACAGGGCTTCAAAGTCGCGCCGAACGAGGTGCCGGGGATGTTCACCCAGCGGGACGCGCAGTTCGTCCAGCGGTTCGGTGTCGTTGTGGTGATCATAGAAAAAACCGGCGGGCGCAACGCAGTGGGTGAAGAAGAAGTCCAGCGTCTTCACCACCCGCTTCCTCGACGTTTCGCTTCCGTCGATCAGGAGAGGAGTATTGATCACGATGCCGCAGCCGCCCCAGCCGGTTCCGAATAACGGGCGCATCCCGCTTTCCTGGCTGTAGAAGCCCGGATTCTCGCACCAGTTGTCGCGGTTTTGCTTCTCTTCGATCAACGCCCAAGCCTGAGAAAGAGGCAGCTGATGCGTTCGTTTGACCGGGCCGGTGAGGTCTTTGCGAACCATCGCCAGGCGGTCGAAGAGATGCTGCACGGTCGGACAGGCGAAGATGAAAAGTCGAAGCCTCAGGGTGATGCAATCTCCGGTGACAAGATCGGCGCCACGGTCCTGGGAAGGCGCCTGAGTCGTGCACATCATGTACATAATGTCCTGCCGGACCCCGGGCGCACCGACTGAGAAAACGGCTTGCGAGCGATCGCCGGACTCTTCGATGGAGAGTCCGGAATCACCTGCCTCGGTTCCCTGCTCGGTCAGAAGCAGGAATCCCGTTTCGTTGCGAGGACAGTAGAACCCTGCCGCGGGGGTGGCGCCGTCGCCGGTGAGGAGTTGAAGCCGCGACACACCGGGGTGAAGATTCAGCCGCGGCACATCGGAAACAATGATGGGCGTGTCCGGACCGAAGTCCGTGGGATCGGTCAGGCGCGGTGGATAGGACAACAGGCGACTCTCGAAGCGATTCCCGTCGTACACCGCGCCGGGAACCAGCACATAGTTCTCCGTGCGCCAGTCGTCGAACAGGAAGCTCACTCCGGCACCGCATTCCCGTGCCTCTCCCGCCGTCACCGTGAACCGTGCGGTGAGATCAACGGCGTCCTCTCGATCCGCAACGGGCGCGGCGTCGAGCTCGCATTGCCAGGTAGCGCCGCCGAATTGGATCTCCCATGGCGTCTTTGCCGAGTCGGATACCGTAGCGGCGGAGCGATCCACCCGCCGCGCGTCCTCATATCGGTTCAGGTTGAGCTCCGCTTTCCCCGCACATTGAGTAAGGAATTCGTTTACGTCAGATGGTATCCGGGCAGGCGCCATGCTACTCCTTGATCTTTTCTCTGCTGGCGGTGATGATCCTTAGGTCCATCGGCGAAAGCAAGAAAAATCAAGCATAACGACCCCGACGGTACTTTCCACGCCCCGCTTGGGCGATGAGCAATTGAAGCAGTATTTCCTCGATGGATATCTCGTCGTTTCCTGCCTCGTAGCGGAGTCATCCATTGATTACGTCCTGGCGCATGCCGACGTCAGCGAGGAGGAGCTGGCCCATGGCAGCTGGCACCCGGTGATCTTCGATTTCGCCAACCCTACGGAGAATGCGCATGTGCACCGGCTACTTGTTGAGCCTTCGATCGTCGCGGCCGTGGAGCAGATTTTCGAAGTCCCTGCACGGATCTATTTCGGAGTGCTGGCGGTAGTCCCCGGCCGCGGCGGCACAGGCCTTCCCTGGCACCAGGACAATCAATACGACCAGATCATCAGCGCGGCGCTGAATGTTTTCATTGCCCTCTGCGACATCACCGCGGACAAGGCGAACCTCTGGGTTGCCCCGAAATCCCGCCTCGCGGCAACCGGCGAAAAGGACCCCGGCAGAATACGGGCCTCCGAGTTGATGAGCATACTCAATCCCGAACTTGGCGAATAGAACACTACGTAGTGTTTTCCAGAGGTTGAGCGGCGGATCCAGGCGCAGGAAGGCAGATTGAAATGATTGCTTATCCGATGGCCATTCCACACTGATCCCCATTTTTCCGTTACCAGAGCAGCGCGGTGTTGTCGTGGTCGAGAGCAAACATGTCGGCGGTGATTTCCACGTGTCCATCGGCGAGTAACGCGTTCGGACCCTCCGGCGTCATCGGCTTCGGGTCTCGATTGTGGCGAAAAATGTGATAGTAAAGGTTCGCCCAGTCCCACTGGTAGCCCCCGCCGGCCAGGGCCGTATTCATCACGCTCTGGACCGTCCCGATGCCGTCATGCTGGTTGAGGGACAGAAAGTAGTTGTCCCATGCCAGGTGCATGATTTCCGGACGGGGAATTTCGTCATAACGGAACGGACCCTGCAGTCGCCCGACAGCCATTCCATTGCGTGTGCCCGACCAGGGGACACGACGGCCCGCGATGTTGTAGCCAACGCACAGGGCCCCGTAGCTCCAGTGGAGCTGGGGCAACCTGCGTTCCACCTGACTCCGACTCGGCGTATAGAGCAGGCGCTCATTCGTCGAGTCGGGCCGGGAGTCGTCCGCCGGGCAGATCAACGTGCGCAGGTCCAGGTCGTTTTCCTCCTGAAGAATGCCGATCCAGTTAAGCCCCCGTCCGCCTCCCGCGGCGCCGGGGACAAAGACGTGGGACCACCACCGTTCGCTGATCGGCGGCATCAGGCCGTCCCGGCTGGTGGCATAAAGCACGGTGGCAACACCGATCTGGTGCAAATTGCTTGCGCAAACCGTCTTGTACGCGGAAAACCTTGCCTCCCGCAGCGAAGGCATCAGCAACGCGGCCAAGACCGCGATGATGGCAATCACCACCAGCAATTCGATCAGCGTAAACCCAGCCGATGGGGATGACCGGCGGCGCAACATGATCACTCCTCCGCGATCAGCAACCAGCCCTTGGCCTTCTCCACCGGAATCCTGTCCGTCGCCCTAAAGACCGTCTCCTCCTGAAAGCCGTCGATCTCCGGCGCGGTCAGTTTTACTTTTGCCGCATCCAGCCCCAGGTCTTTCCAATCCACCGTCAGCGCGACGTCGACGTCTGACTGCGCCCAGCTTCCCAGTGATATCAGGGACCGTCCGGCCTTGCGGTAGACCGTTGCCAGGACATCCTTGTTGTCGGTCTTCACCGGACAGGTCTTATCCCAGTAGCCGATCATGTCGGTGTCGTGGATGCGGCATTGGTCCCAGAACGCATACAAGGCGTTAATGTTTTTCAATTGACGCCCTCCCATGCCGTAGAGCATCCCGCGGTACGCATTTCCGCCCGTCGCGTTATTGAGCATCTCGCTGGTCTGCCCGAACGGCAGGCCGGAGACTTCGATCAACCAGTAATCCGGCGGCTGGTCATAGTTGAAGGCTTCGCCCAGCCAGCAATTCCGGAAATACGGGAGGTGTTCGATGTGCATCGGCAGCACGTGGCCCCAGCCATCCTCGACACTGTCATGGTTGCAGTTGCCGCCATGAAAATTGATACCACTGTCCGGGTTGGCGCGCTGCATGACCTTGTAGATTCGCTTCATGGTATCGCGATCGTATCCGACCCCGTCGATGTACAGGCCGTCGACGCCATATTTCTCCATAAGGAACTTGAGGCCTTCCACGTAGAAGTTGTTCCATCGTGAATTGCCCCGGTTTCCGATCGCCGCATCAACGTGATGGTCTTCAAACCGCTGCGTCCAGGCCGTGACGTATCCCGCCCCGAGGTGCTCGCGCAGCCAGTGATGACCCACCGGTTCCTTCGCCGATTCGCGCGTCTGAAAAACCGTATCCGTATACACGATGGTGTCCGATGCGTAGATCTCGTCGCCCAGGCTTCGCAGCGCCCAGAGTTCCGGCAGGTAATTCGTGAGCTCCCGAATCGTGTAATAGATATTGAAGCTCAAGGTTGGGAAGTAGGACATCAACGTCTTCATCGCGTCCAGTTCCATAAACGGGTAATTAATGTACGGATTCGGGGTTGTCGCATGATGCATGTGCCCGATGTTCCAGGCCGGCAGCCCCTCCCGGCCCGGGTCCCATCGACCCGACTGCCTCAGGTCCCAGTGCTTTTTCACATCCAACGGTTTGACCGGCGTCAGGAAAAACCGGGCCTTGAACTCTACCGGTTCGCCGGGCCGGATCACTCGCGACCCGCTGAACGCCCGGATGGCGAAGCCGTCCTCCTGCATCTCGTACGTGCAACCCCCGTTGCCGTCGTTGTGCCAGTACTCGGGAATGCCGTATTCGCGAAAACTGTCCAGCGGCGCATTGTGCTCCTCGTGCATCAACTTGAAATAGAATCCTGCGTTCGCGTCCCCGACCCAGGCATAGTTGTCGAGCTTGTTGAGATTCCACTTCCAGGACCACGATTCGGGAATCGAACCGCCCATCCGCCGCATCCCGATCATGTACTTTGCGACGTCCCGGTTCACTCGCATCCCGAGACCGACGTCGGACAGGGGAACATCTTCCCGGAGGGCGGAGAGGGTAAACGAATAGTCCGTGCAACCGTCGTATTCCGTCGACCAGCGGGTGGTCAGACCGAGACGGCCGTCCTCGGATTCGAGCCTGTATTCCTTGAGCATCCGGGACGGATTCCGCTCCAGGACTTCCGAATCTTCCGCGCGGAATGTCATGGGCCGATCGCCGGCCTGCACGACCAGCTCGATCGGATCCGCCAACACCTCGACCCCGCCGCTGCGCATGCTCTCGGGCAGCCCCTGTTCATTCAGGATGACTTCGCGATTCCAAACGCCCACCTTGGTGTCCGTGAATTCCACCGGCGTGTACGGCGCGGGCACTTCATCATCGATGCCGAGGGTTGAATCCAACCACTTCAGCTTGCTCAACCGCCATGCATCGTGAACGCCCCCGTCCTCCAGCACCTCGCCGTCCACCCGAATCCTGATGTCAACGGTTCGCGTTTCCAATCCCTCGGCGGAGACCTCCACGGCGCCTTCGTAGACGTCCCGGACATCCTTGGGAAACTCCACCCAGCACCAGAGGGCGCGGACCATTCCCTGGTTTACATGAAACGCGTTGGTGAATGGTTTTCCCAGGTAATCGTTGCCCCCGATATTGATGCAGTGGATCTCCTCGCCCGCAATCCTGTGCTCCCCGCTTACCAGGTCACTGAAGGAGAGCGTGAGGTTCCTGACATCTTCGCGGGCCGCGAAGACCCCGATCTGGAAGGGATAGATCTCTCCGGGTTGCGCCTCGCCCTCAAACGATTCGCGGTACTCTCGCTTCACCCAGTCATGGGGGATCGCATCATACATGCGGATGGATCGTGTCCGGTCTTCCGGGAACAGCAGGTACCCGCGATCGGGGTGACGGGCTAGAAGCGCTTCGACCTCGTCGGGCGTGGCGATCACCTCCATGGGATCGAAGCGATCGAATTCCGTCCGGGCCTGGATCTCGACAAGGCTTACCCGCGGCAGGGTGGCGAGCTTCGGTTTGAACGATTCCGCGTCGGTGAATCCGATTTCTTTCAACCACGCCTCGTCCGCGGTATCCGCGGGAGACAGGTAGCGGGTATAGGTCTCCGGTTTGAATGCGTTATTTGCTCCTCCATCCAGGGTCCAGGGCAGATAATACAGGTGGTATTTGGAGGTTTCCTTTTCGGGCTGGAAGATGATGTCTCCGTAGACCTGGTTGATCGCGACGACCGCGACGTTGGTGATCTGCTCACCCGTCTCTGCGTCGTAGACCACGATCGCCTTGGCTTCCGGATTCGGATCCCGGCGCCGCCACTCGATATGGGCCCAGACCGCGTCCTTCTTTTCGAAGTACCCTTTCAGCCAATTCGACGTATCGCGCTCGACCACGGCGCGATGGCTGCCCCGGTTGTTGACCGGCCATTCGGCCACGCCGTATTTCACTTCTGCGCCTGCGCGGAGCGCGGCGCACACGATGAACGTTCCGATCATTACGAACAGGGTTCGTATACCCATGGGCTAATCCTCCTTAGCATTCAACACCAGCCTCTTTCTTCCTATTTGGGCCTTTTCGTGAAGTAGCGAAAGTCGCCAATCTTCCGATCGTCGAGAAAACTCTTTTGCATTAGTACCATATTCTGGTACATTACATTTATGCGTTTGAACACCGACTTTTTGGACGGCCTGTGCAGGGAACGGGGAATGAACCTGAGCGAGGGATTGCGGGCGGCCGGCGTCAGCCGAAATGCCTACTACACTCTTGCGCGAAAGCGATCCGTGTTGCCGGGATCGATCGAGCGGCTGGCAGAGGCCCTGGGTGTGCCGGCGGCGTCGCTGCTCACCGACGAACCTGCGATCCCGGCATCCGCGAAACGGCTGATGCGCGCGATCGATGAGGTGGCGCGGGATCACCCTGAGATTGACCGCGACCACATTCGTCATACCCTGATCCTTCTGGACGAACCGCCAATCGAAAGGCTGCGGGGGGCCCTGCGACGTGGCCGCATCTGATCTGTTCTCGGGCGAGGAGATTCGCTTTCTTGAGGAATTGGCACGAGAGAAAGTGGATTTCATAATTGTTGGTTTATCCGCGGCCGCTTTACAGGGTGCACCCGTCGTGACCCAGGACATCGACCTGTGGATCGAGCATCTCGACGATGAGGGATTTCAGCGTGCGATCCAAACGGTCGGGGGCGCCTACGTGCCACCCATCGGCTTGAATCCGCCCATGCTTGCGGGAAAGGCCGTACGGCTTTTCGATCTCGTACTCACCTTGCACGGGCTCGATTCGTTCGAAGAGGAGGCGGCGAATGCGCTGCGGGTAAAGATCGGTTCCCGAAGAGTCAATGTCCTGCCCCTGGATCGAATCATCCACAGCAAACGAACCGTGAACCGCCCCAAGGACCAGATGGTGATCCCTGTCCTGGAGGACAGCCTCAAGATCATACGATCGCGGAAGTCGAAAAAATGAGATTGCCGGGCCGCGGAATTTGAACAGAAGGCCGCGAAGAGAACGAAGAGCTGAATGTAATATTCTACGAATCATTCCGTAGCGCGCAAAATGTGTTTTCGTGACGCAACTTGCTTCCGTTATTTTGTCAGACGAATTGAAACGCATAGAGCTTTGCGTCCCACATGGCGAGGCGCAATTGGACCGGTTTCCCGGCCAGTCCGGACAGATCTCCTTTCCCGCTCCAGGTGACCTCCCTGTCGATAAAGTTGCCCGATATCGGGTCGGCGTCGTCGAGAGTATAGCCCTTGACTGGGCGGCCGTCGGAGAGCACTTCGACCTTCACGCAGCCGGGGAAACTGGTGTGGACGTTGAGTTGCAAGGCCCGGCCCTCAAAGATCATCGGCGGCGTGGTGAACTCGCCGCCTTCGTAGGGCGCGTCGGCCGATATGAACCCGTCCAGGCGCGACACCAGCCGCGAGATCACCGGCGGTTGGTATTCACCCTTGGCCAACAAATCCTGCCAGGTGACTCCGTGGCGCAGCGCGTCGTTCCGGGCGCCATAGTACTGGTACAGGCGCGCCCCGTCCCGAACGATGCTGCCGGGAAGCATGAGAACGAGCCCGCTGTCGAACTCCCCTTGCGCTCCCAACGGAAGGTAGAGCCCCCGTGAGGCTGGGTAGTGGTACCGCACGCCGTCCCGGCTGGCGGCCAGGCGAATCTCGAAGACCGCATCGTTGTGATGCGCACCCACCGGCGGATCCGGCAGGTGACAGTTCATCGCCGGAAACATCAAGTATACATTGTCGGCCCAGGGATATTTCAGCGCGGCGCAATTGTCGACGTCCACGCCGGGAGTATCCAGCTCATCGAACTCCAGGGCTGTACCCGGCGGCGTGCCTCCCGGCTCGTCCCAGTAGGAAATGTCATCCAACTCGTACCGTCCCACCTTGCGGTAGGCGATGGACGTATAGACTCGCCCGTCATCGGGGGCGCAGTAGTTGTGGTCTTCCCGCGGACCTTTCATCAAGGCGCGGGCGTTGGCAAATACCATCGGCTTTCCGTGGCGAAACCCATCGCGGGTAAATTTCTCGGGACTGTAGTACGGCGCCGAATTGTACCGCATGTAGACGACATATTTGCCGATGCGCTCGTCCCAGAATGCGGCGTGATTGGTGTCGCTGAACCGATAGGCGGGCTTGTCGGACATCTTCGTCCAGCGCAGTCCGTCGGGAGACTTGAACACCCACTCCGAGATCTCATCGGGCGGCACCCCAGGAGGCGTCCAGCGGAAGATGCCCTTGAAAACTTCATCGTCGGGGATACCGGGACACGTGTCGCGGAAGACCGTCGCTCCACAGAACCAACTATCCTCCGCGGGGAATACGATGTTGTTGTCCTTCGACCCGTTGAAGTCCACCAGTCCCAGGGACGGTTTCTCCCAGGTAATACCGTCTGACGATACCGCCATGCACAATCGATTCGAGGGCTCGATGGAGGCCTCCTTGGAACCGTTCTCATACGCGTAACCGGCCTCGTAATACATGCGGTACTCATCACCGGCCTGAACCACCGACCCGACGCCGACCCCCATCGTCTCCCACGGTTGATCCGCCCGGATCGTCGCTTCATACGTCTTCTCCGGGGGATTCATTTTCAGCTTCACATTCCGGGTGGAAGCGAAGAACTCCTCGTCAATAAACAACTGCTTTTTCGATCCAACGTTTTTCATGGAACCCCCTATATCCGGTTAAATATCTCAGTTCAACAAAAGCGGCCACAAAAAGGCACAACAGGCACGGAAAAACGGATTTTGAACAGAAGGAAGCAAAGAGAACGAAGATGCAAATTGCTTCCGTACTCCGTGGTAAATTCCGTTTTGTTGCGGCTTTGCTGCTTTGTGTTTTCATCAAGGCGTTGACGATGCGTCGTCAATTTGAACAACCAGCCTCCGCCGGGACTCACTGGAATGAGAGCGGTAGGCGCATACATTGCGAAATTCTGAAAGTTGCCGATGGTGGATGCCGTCAGGGTGGCGGTGGCCGAATCGAGGCCGAGGGCCGGCCAATCGAACTGTAACTGCACGTTTACCGGCGAGGCATCCCAGGAGGCCAGGGCGATCCACGCCTTGTCCGCGGCCTGGTATACGGTTGCCAATACGTTCGGGTGGCCGGTCTGGACCGGGCAGTCCGGGTCCCAGTATCCGATCAGCTCCATCTGCTGGATGCCGATCTGATCGTAGTACGACCACAGCGAATACCGCGAAGCATGGATGCGGCCGAAGCCCCCGTAGAGCATCGCCCGGTACGGATTTTCCGGGAGCGGCGTACCGCGGATCTCGTTCACCAGGCCGAAGGGAATGCCCGACATCTCCACCAGCCAGTAGTCGGGCGGCTTGTCGTAATCGAATGCCTCGCCGTAGTGGATATCGGAGATGTAAGGCAGGTGCTCCATGTAACCGTTCATGGCGCTGATCGGGTTGCCGGCCCGGGTATTGCCGCTGTGGTGGTTGATGTGCAGGTTCTGCGGTTTCAACTGGTGCAGGACCCGGGCCACCCGTTTCATGATCTCCCGGTCGTACCCGATCCCGTCCAGGTACAAACCGTCGACATCGGTATTCGTGACCAGCCATTCCACCCCTTCAATGTAGTAGTTGTGCCAGCGGGAGAGGCCCTCGGTTGCGATGGCCGCATCCACGTTGCCCGCGGATATATCCCCCACCGGCATCATCCACTGCGGCACGTATCCCGACAGCAGATGCTCCTGCAGCCAGGGGGATCCTCCAGAATCTTCGTAGTCGCCGGTCACTTCGTAGATCGGCGCGTCGTCGGTAGCGAAAATCTCATCGCCCAGGCTCCGTAGCGCCCACAGTTCCACCGCGCGATTGCTCAATTCCCGGACCGTATAATAAAGGACGACCTTCTCCTGGCCTGCCGCCTTGTCGGCCGCAGTGCGCGCAATCAAGTTGTCCACCTCCAGGAAGGGGTAATTGATGAACGGATTTCCGGTCGTCGCATGATGGTACTGGACCCGGTTTCCTCCCTGTCCGACGCTTGCCTCGCGCCAGTTCCAGTGTTCGCTGTCGATCGGCTTGAAGGGCGTGATCAGGAACCGGAAACGAAACACCAGTTGCTGGCCGGCGGTCAGGCTCCGCGGCCCGCTGTATGCATACAATCGAACCTGGCTGCCGGCTTCGCTGATGGTGGCGCCGCCGTTTCCCCCGTTGCCCCACGAATCGGGAATGCCCGTGTCCCGCAGGGTCCAGAACTGCCAGACGTTCTCTTCGGTCATCAGTTTGACCTGCAACCCGGCATCGGCATCCCCCAGCCACACCCGGTTATGCGCCCAGTCCTCATCCCAGTCGTATTGCCAGAACGACGGCCGCGTGCCGCCTTCCTTGTCGAATCCCATCATGTACTTGGCCACGTCCTGCCGCAGCGGCACCTGGAGCCGGATGTCCGTTACACTCACCGCCGAATTGGCTTCCAGCGTTGCCATGAACGTCACACAGCCGTCGAATTCCGTTTTCGATCGCATCGTGAGAGAAAACTGCGCGCTGTTGGAGACGGTCTCGCGCACTACCACGGCCTCGTTCGTTGTCAGCAACTGGGTCGGGTCCCGCGTCCAGAGAACCGGCACGCCGGAGACTTCCACCAGGAAGTTCACCGGCGTGGCCAGGATTTCCCGGCCGTTGCTCAGGATGCTTTGCGGCAACCCGTTGATGCCGAACGTCACCTCCCGATTCAGCAGGTTGTCCGTGCTCCCGGTCACCGTGAGCGGCGTGAAGGGCGGTATCGCGGTGTCTTCGAGCCCGAGCGTCGAATTCAACCATCGCAGCCGCGAATGCCGCCAGGGTTCGCTTTCGCCCTGGTCCGCCAGGATCGGACCCGAAACGTCGATCCGGACCGGCAGAACGGTCGACACCCCGGGCGTCGGTTGCACCGTGACCTGGCCCAGGTACGTTCCGGACGCGTCATCAGGAATCGGCATGCCGATCCACAGCGGCCGCACACCGCCCAGCGGAACGTGGAACACTTTTGCGAGGGGCTGCCCCAGCCAATCGATTCCCTCCGTATTGAAACAAGTCATCTGCGAGGCCAGGATGGAGTTGCCGCCCCCGACCGGCGCCAGGTCCGAAAACGAAACGCTCACATCGTCGATTGCCGCCCGCGCCGCCCAGACACCGAGTTGAAACGCGTAGTACTCCCCTGGTTGCGCCCGGCCGTTGAACTGCTCGCGAGGACCAAGCTCAACCCACGACCAGGGAAGACCTTCGAACATTCGAACGGGATTTGCCCGGTCCTCCGGAAACACCAGGTAGTCGAGCGCCGGGAATCCGGCCAGGAATGTCGTTGTCTCATCCGCGGTAGCCGGGATTTCCATGGAATGGAAGCGGTCGAAATCGGTGCGGGATTGCAACGCCAGCATCTCCGCCTGGGGCAGGAGATCGAGCTGTTGCTCTGTAATGGGCGCGGCCGTGAATTGAAACACCTTGAGGTTGGAGACGGAACCGCTGCCGGAATCGCTGTCGGTCACGTAGAGATCTCCGTCCGGACCCATTGAAATGGAGTTGAAGCCCAGCCAGGTCTCTCCGCTCATGTCGTACTGCTTCAGAATGACCGCGCCACCGCCAGGACCCCTACCCATTTCCATGTTTTCATCTACGTTTCCTCCTGCGTTGTCGGCTCCTTCCGGAATCGGTTATGTGTTTTCTCTAACACAGCCTTACTGCCTGCTCGGCTGCTACCATTTCCACTGAATTGCAGCTATTCCAAAGTCTACGTTTCCTGCCCGTTTTATTCCATTGGCCCGGTTCTGGTGGCTCCGCGGGCTACGGGCAGGATGCCCGTGCCACGTTCTCTATGGCACAATCATGATTCGATGGTTTTTCTCCGCATCGGCCGTGGACGGGTCGAAGGTGTGCATCACCGCGCCGCTGCCGAACATCTTGTAATCGGTTTCGGTCCATGTGCCCCCTACAAGATCCGTCGTGGTTTGCAACCGGTAGTTTTCGATTCGACTTTGGAACTCAAGGGACACCACGTCCGCCACGTTGGTCTCCGTGATCCCGATGGGCGGCGCTCCGGAAATGTCGAACTTCTTGAGGTTTGTCAGGCCCCCATCGACGCTATCCGTAATGTAGATATTTCCGTCCGGGGCGACCGAAATCGAGTTGAAGCCCAGCCAGGACGCTCCGCTCAGATCGTACTGGTTCAGGATCACCGCCGCGCCGGCCGGCGCCGAAGGGTCCAGTTCGATCAGGTTCTTCGCATTCTCCTGCCAGGCGAAGATGTGCCCATCGCTGCGCCGGACCGTCATCCGGTCCAACGCCGATCCTGGCGACCCCGGCATGAACCCGTCGTAATTCTGCACTTCGTTGGTGGTGGTGAAGTCAAGTACCTTGATGGTGTTCTGGCTTGGGATCGAAATCCACCACAGGCCGTCGTTGGCGATGGTGGATTCGCGAACCCCGCCCCCGTAGACAGCCGCCGGACTCAGGACCACCCCCGTGAGACCGGTCGCGAGATCGATCTGCTGGTAGTCGTCGTAGTTACCAACTCCACCCGTGCTCACGTAAATAAACCCGTCGGGGCCAAGGATGGTGTCATAGGTATTGCCGAGACCCGAGGCCACCGTGCTCACGAACACACCGTTGGTGTCATACTTGTTGAGCGAGGAGGTGGTGCGGTCCGCGACATAGTAGTGATCGTTGGTAAAGAGCACGCCCCCGCCCACGTTGGCTACCGGCGCCCGGTTCGCGGCGATGAAGGGACTCACGGTCCCGGCCTCCGAAACCTCCACCACCGAACCGTCCCAGAGCCCAACCCGCGCAATGTCGGGTTCGGCGTCGCTGAACGCGACCGATCCGAAGGCAAAGGCGCCCAGCGGCGCATCGAGCAGAACGCCCGGCCCGCCCGTCTCGATCTGGACCCGATAGTTTTTCGCGGTCGTGATTCCGGTCCCGGTGGTGTCGAATGCGAGCATCTCCCCGCCGGTGCCGAATATGGTGTAGTCGGAGTCGCTCCAGGAGCCGCCGCCGGCCGGCATGGATTGCAGGCGATAGTTCACGCCGATCGAACTCGAAAAGGAGAAAGCCGTGACATCCTCGACATCGACCTGGGTGAAGGCCGGCGGGGGCGGTGGGTCCGCGGCAAGGTCGAACACCATCAGTTTCGATGAGGTGAAGGAGCGATTGTTGTCGGTCATGTAAATGTTCCCGCCCGGGCCGATCGAGATGAAATTGAAGCTCTCCCCCCCATCGGTGAAGGGCGCTCCGCTCAGATCGTATTGGTTCAGGATCACGGCGTCTCCCGCGGGCGCGGCGGGGTCCAATTCCAGCAGCAGCTTGCTGTTTTCATACCAGGCAAAGATATGCCCGTCGCTGCGCCGCACCACCATCCGGTCCAGCGCATCGGCCGCGCCCCCGCCGGCCAGGTTAGTGTACGCCTGCACGGTGAAAAAGGTGTTGAAATCCACCACCTGGATCTGGGCGGCACTCGGGATCGAGATCCACCAAAGGCCGTCGTTGGCGATGGTGGATTGGCGGACACCGCCTCCGAAGACCGACGAAGGATCGATATCTGTCCCGGTATACCCGGTGGTCTGGTCCACCTGCTGATAGAAATCATACCCCCCCGTGGCTCCATCGCTCACGTAGATGAAATCGTCGGGGCCAAAAAGCGCATCGGCCGCGCCCGAAAAACTCAGGCCGGATTCGAGCGTGGCCACGAACACACCGTTGGTATCGTACGAGTCGACCTGTCCGGTCGTCCGGTCCGAGATGAACATCGTGTTATTCGTCCAGAGCACGTGCCCGGCCGTGGCGGCCGCCCGAGTGGGAGCGATGAAGGTGCTGATACTTCCGGCCGGCGTGATCTCGAGCACCGCTCCGTCCGCGGTATGAACGAATGCGTTGCCGGGAAAGTGGTCGGTGAACCCGACCCTGCCGAAAGCGATTTCGGGCAGCGACACATCCAGGATCACGGACTGTCCCGCCGCCGGCATTCGTCCCGCCGTCAGCAGCATCAAGGCCGCAGAAAAGGTCCACACACACCTGCCCAATTCCGTTCTCATCTCCTGTCTCCTCCTCCGTATCATTGATAGGTATCCCAGTGGTGCGGCGGGCCCGTACCAATCACCTGGCTGAAGTCGAGCACGGCGGCATGGCCGTCTATAAAAAGAAAGGTATTTCCCGTTTCGTGGTAATTCCCTTTTCGCGGGGTCGTGTAGGGTTGTGAAGACCATCCGATGTTGTACATGCCGAAATTGATGATGCAACCCGGCCAGTTCTGACGCCTCATGTTCCAGGGCGCGTGCCATTCAGTGACAAGAAAGGCCTCCGTCGGCCGCTCGAAACGCGCGAGTTCCCGCCCGATGTTATATTCCCATCCGCCTCTTCTGCCCTCCCGCCAGATGAGCATGCCGTAGCTGCGCTTGTAGGCGCGCCACCGGGTCACCTGGTCCGACGGGCAGGTGAAGATGTCCCGGTGCTCTGTCACCGGCGGCTGACCAGCCATGTCGTCGGGATACGGAAGCTCCGGCAAGTCAATCGCGGCCGAAATGAGGTGGTCCCAGGTCATGGGCGGCGGTCCTAGGTCATTGGTAGCGAGGGGAAGCATCTCGTTATTCTGTAGAGCATACGAATAAAACGCCGTGCCCATCTGGCGGTTGTTACTCAAGCACATGGCTCGTCGTCCTGCTTCCATCGCGTTCTTCATCGCCGGCATTAATAGCGCGGCCAACACCGCGATGATCGCGATGACGACGAGCAGCTCAATCAGGGTGAAGCCTTTTCGCATTCGCTCCGCTCTGACCGAGCAACATTGAAATCGAGCGTGCACGACCAAATACATCGATGTCAGCCACACAGATGAACTGAACAGATAGACTACATCATGTATCAACTGGGCCGTCAAGCGAGGGATCGATTTTTCAAATATTTTCTTTTCACCCTATTGCAAGGGTATAGATCTATGTTAGGATTAAACTTGTACATGTCTAACTCATATCCAACACAGAAATGAATCCGCCCGCGAACTGCTTTCGCAGCTCGAGCGGACGGTGCGTGAAAGGCGAATTCGTTCGGGAACTCCGCTGGGAACCGAGTTGGGACTGGCCGAACAATACGGCATCAGCCGCATGACGGTGCGACGGGCGGTGGATCACCTGGTAGCCGAGGGCTTGATCGAACGCCGGGCCGGACAGGGCTGTTTGCCACCGGCAAGATTGCCCGCGGGTTGCTGGTCCAGGTGGTGGTTCCCGTCCTCGCGACATCCGACCAGTGCACGAAGGTCACGCGGGGGGCCACGCAGCACGGGGATGGCCACGGGTGCGAGGTCCTGATCCGGGACTGCGGGGGGGAGTTGGACCAGGAACTCGGGTTCATGCAGGACCTGTCGCAGAGCAACTCGGAGGGGGCCATCATTGTCTCCCTTCATCATCCGCGTTTCGCTCAATCCATCTTCGCCCTCCAGCAGACCGGCTATCCCATTGTGCTGGTCGACGACCAGCCGGAATACGTCGATGTCTCCACCGTCATCTCAGATAACTATGGGGGGCGGGTACCGCGTGGGGGAGGAACTGGTCCGCTTCGGGCATCGACGCATCGGCTTCATCGGCTGCCTGCAGCACTTGACGGCCCGACAACGATTCGAAGGGATGCGCGACGCGATTCTCGACGCGGGCCTTCCGTTCGACCGCTCCTTGACGGTGAACCTGGATTTGCAGGGAGGCGTATCGGACAAGAGCGCAAGCCACTTGCAGCGCAAGGCCCTTCAAAGACTCATGACGGCCCCCGAACGACCTACTACATCGTTCAATAAGTAACTGTACAGATGGGTTTCGTGTGTTATCTTGGGATTATGCCAAGTTAGCACCACCGCTCAAGCTTCGTCGGGGTGACCGCAAAAGACTGGCAGAGGTCGTTCGCTGCCGTAGCACTCCACATCGAGAGGTTCAACGAGCGCGTATCATTTTGTTAGGCGCCGAGGGAGCAGGAAATTCTGAGATTTCTCGACTCTGCGATGTTCATCGAAATCAGATTATTGAGTGGCGAAGACGCTACGAAGAGGAAGGTATTGAGGGGCTGGATGATCAACCTCGTAATGGACGGCCGGCAGTTTATACAGCGTCCGATTTGCGTCGGGTAATCAAGACTGTCTGCGGCAAGCCCCCTGCGTCTCTCTCACGCTGGAGTGTTCGTACCCTTTCCGATGTTTTGGAAATCTCGCAAACAACGGTCCACAACATTCTTACTGAACACGATTTGCACCCTCATCGTCTACGTACCTTCACCTTTAGCCCTGACCCTGAGTTCGAAGATAAACTGCTGGAAGTTGTCGGGCTTTACATGAGACCGCCAGAAAATGCTATCGTACTATGTATAGACGAGAAAACTGGCATTCAAGCACTCGACAGGACTCAGCCGATGCTGCCTCTCAAAAGCAAGAAACCACGGAGCTGGACCAATGAGTACGTAAGACATGGAACGCGAACACTACTGGCAAGTCTGAACATTTCGGCTGGGAAGGTCGCTGCTTTTGTCAGAGACAATCGTAGATTCGAAACGTTCTTGCAGTTCATGGATCATGCGGTCCGCCCGTACAAGGATAAGCGAATCTATGTGGTTCTTGACAATCTGAATACACACACAAATCATGCGGCGCAGGAATGGTTGAAGAAAAATCCGAACGTTTCATTTCACTTCACACCGAAACACGCATCATGGGTGAATTTGGTTGAATGCTTTTTTAGCATCCTCTCACGACAAGGGCTTCAACAAGCCGTGCATAAATCCGGTCGGGAACTGGAGAGATTCTTGAGGGAGTTCATCCGAGAATACAACAAACGCTGTGGTCCCTTTACATGGACGAAAGGGCCGAAAAAGCTAAAGCGCATAATTCAACTGACAAAGGAATACCAAGCATCCCAACTGTACTGAAACTTACTGAACGATGTACTACCGCACTCTTTTTCTCCAATGACGCGCGAGCCATGGTCGCGTATCACGACCTGGCGGCACTGGGGATCAAAGTTCCCGGCGATGTCAGTGTGGTGGGGTTCGACAACAGCGAGATGTGCGAACAGATGCATCCGTCCCTGGCGTCGGTCGAACAGCCCTCCCTGGAGATGGGACGGCAGGCCTTGGAGATCCTCCTGCAGCGCATCCGCGACCCGGACATCCCCGCGGAGCACCGGGTGCTTCCCACCACGTGGGTTCCCCGCGAATCGCTGGGCACGCCGCCGTAGCAGCGGCCAGGCTTTCTGATCCCATCCGCCCAATACCTTTCACCTTGGCCGATAGGAGTAGTGCTTCCACGTCTCGTCCGCGTTGATTTCCGTCAGCCAGTGTTCCCGAAGCGCATCGCCGAGCAAAGCCACCCGTGGCTTGCGATTCCGCGAGTGTGACGCGGTAACGACGTTGCATTGGAATTCGGTTCGCACGGCAACACGAGGAGCACATCACGCGAGTGGATCGCGCCCACATTTGAATGAGCGATTATCCTGTCCCTCGAAAAAGCGATGTCTGCGATCCTCACTGGACTGACAGCACGGTCAATTGCGCTTTCCCTTCGAAACCTACATGATGCGAAAGTACTTACACTCATCAGCACTGCTCATCCTTGTGACAAGGAAATTCCAGGAGCGTGGGGCCCTCCACGTGTGATAACGGGGCGTTATCGAAAGTGGAGCCCAAACGGTCTTCTGGAGGTCCTTCTCCACGGGATAGCTGACGGAAGGCGTTTCAGTGATCGGGCAAGAAGATTGACGCCCAATTCGTATTCCACCTTCTCGTCCTTGTCGGCCTTTTGATCAGCGTTTAGTCGTGGATGTTGAATCGCGCTAGTAAGTTGGATCGCTCGGAGCACTGGTGTGTTGGTGGGTTTGTTGGTTATCGTGCGTACTGAATCATAGTGTTCCACTGTGTATCGTAGTTCTGCATAGACGCACCGTAAACGTATGTAACAGACTGATTATAAAGTATTAAAAAATACGATTTCGGAGGCTTTGTTGGAGCGGGTGGCGAGGATCGAACTCGCGTAGCCAGCTTGGAAGGCTGGTGCTTTACCACCAAATCGCATGTGCAACGACCGATATGAGAAAGATGATTGAAGTTTGCTCAATAAATTTCCAGCTTCTCAGGCAAGAAAGTAGCGGGAGTAATTGAGTCAAACAGCGGCATCATTGATTTGATGCGTGGCGTACGTTCTCTTCTGCGCGCTCACGATTCCCGTTTGAAAGCTTGTCCCACATTTACTTCGCATGTACATCAAAATTATTGCGTTATATTGCCACAACTTGCAGCAGCTCGCACGAGGGCCAAATTCTCATCCGATTGTCGTGCAGCACCTTGCAGCATCTCGCATTTGGGCGCAAATACCGTACACTGGTCTGGAAGCCCAAGCTACGCCGGATGTCCGTAGCGACTATCCAACAATTTTGAAACTGTCCCTATAGATATTCTATTCCAAGGCTTAGATGCCCATTCCAATCTTCGGATCCATCAAGTGACCTGCCCGAGCTGCCTCACGTTCACAAACCGGCCGGTCCGGGCCGATTCTTTTGCGGCGAGGCAGGTGTACACGCTGCGGATTCCGGTTTCGATCGGGGTTCGGCTTCGTTGGATTCGGCTTTCAATGAGCCCCAGAAAGTCGCGGGCCAGTTCGTGGTCGCCGCCGAAGTGGTCATCTCCGCCGCTCGCCTTGGAGATGCTCGTAACCGGTTCGTGGTGCCGCACCTGTTTGATTTCGTTCGTAAACCAATCGAAGCTTACCGTCCCCTCGTAGCCGCTTACGGTAGCGCCTCGAGCGCCCGCGTCGCGCCGGGCAAAAAAGACTTGCGAATAGACGCCGTGGGCGCCGGAAGCAAATTCAAACAAAGCGCTGGAGCAATCTTCGTTCATTCCGGTCTCGGGTGAGCCGCATGCCTCACTGAAGAGGCAGAGGTGGTCATCGAGCGACCCGCCCGACCCGTTACGAATCCGGTTCTGAGGGCTCTCCCTGCAGGCCCACTGCTCGTCGCAATTCTTGCAAGTCAAATCCGCCGGTTTGCTTCCGCCAAAGATGCGTCCCATGTTCGCCATCGCGGCGATCCGGGTCACGGGTGAATTCAGCATGGACATCAGGTAGCTGAAATCGTGCGTGCTTTTTTGTAGAAAGAGCCCTTGCGTGACGCCGTAGTCCCGGTATCCGCGCTCCCAGTAGCAGGTCCCGTAGGGAACGTAGTTCACTGCCTGGACATGCTCCGGCCTTCCCACCGCGCCTTCTTCAATCAACTTTCGGGTCAGGTCGCAATGAGTTGAGACTTCGAGCGGAAAGCTTACCACCACTTCGCAGCGGGCGTGTTCAAAGGCGGTTTCCAGAGCCGTAGCCTGCTCCATACTCACCGCCACCGGTTTTTCCAGGA
>Ga0310123_10001186_pt1 | contig 22154 bp, 21 predicted proteins | sample CB6_AW_1057_MG_FD_203505 | JGI IMG/M metagenome (GOLD analysis project Ga0310123, IMG submission 203505) | Marine microbial communities from Western Arctic Ocean, Canada - CB6_AW_1057 | ecosystem: Environmental > Aquatic > Marine > Oceanic | place: Canada: Western Arctic Ocean | collected... | reverse complement strand
GGCACTCGAGGGCGTCCTGCCCCGAGGCTGTGTGCCTGCACCTGATCAGATTGATCCGATAAACAGGTCCGGCCGACCAGCCCGCTTCGCAGACATCCGGTTGACCAACACCCGAATGCCTCTCCCCGGATGGGATGCGATTCTGCAGCGAACCTTACCTCCCAAACCACGCCACCCACTGACCTCATCTCCGACTCACCCCAACCAACCAACACTCCAGAAGGCACCTTCCCATGTTCCCAGGGCCTCTCCAGATGCTGATCATAGTGGCCCTGATCATCTTGCTTTTTGGTGCCAAGCGACTTCCGACCATGATGCGTTCGATCGGGCAGAGCGTCACCGAATTCAAGAAGGGGATCAGCGACTCCGATGACCCCGATGACGCTGATAACCCCGATGACAGCATCACGCCCAAGGACGACAAACCCACCGACGCCTCCTGAGTCCCATCCCCCGTCAAGCTGACTGAGCCAGCAAGAGGTCATTGCGATGATTCCAATCGTTGCCTTCCTCGGTTTCCCCGGAGGTCCCGAGCTGCTCATCGTGGCATTCATTGCCTTGATGCTGTTTGGCAAGCGATTGCCGGAGGTGGCCCGTAACATGGGCAAGGGGCTGACCGAGTTCAAGAAGGGCATCCGTGGCGTCGAAGACGACATCCAGGGGAACACCTCCTACGACTCGGAACCGACCGCCGAGAGACCGATCGCCGACGACAGCCTCGAAAATGTCTCGGCACCGAAATTCACTCCCCCGGCCTTCGACCTCGAGGGCGAGGATTCCGACGGCACGTCGAGTGAGGACGAAGCGGGCGAGAACCCGTAAGGCTCAACGAGCCGCCGCGACCGCCGCCACGTAGGCCTCGGCCAGCTCCCGGATGCGGGCCATGTCGCCGGTGGCCACCGCCTGCTTCTCGACCAACGAGCTGCCCAGGCCCACGGCACAGGCACCGGCGTCAAAGAAGCCCCCGAGTGTTTCCAGATCCACTCCACCGGTGGGCAACAGTTTGACCTGGGGCAGAGGTCCGTGCAGGGCCCGCAGGTAACCGGGGCCGCCCACGTCGGCGGGGAACACCTTCACGATGTCGGCCCCCGCCTCCCACGCCGTCAACACCTCAGTCGGCGTCAACGCACCCGGCATCACCAGCTTGTCGTAACGCCTGCAGATGCGGATCACGTCCAGGTTCACGGTCGGGCAGACAATGAACTCGGCGCCGGCCAGCATCGCCGCGCGGGCACTCTCGGCATCAAGCACCGTGCCGGCACCCAGCAGGATCTTCTCACCCAGGCTGTCGCGGATCGCCGAGATGATCTCGAGCACTCGCGGTACGGTGAAAGTGACCTCGATCACCTCGATCCCACCCTCGTACAACGCCTCGGCCACCCCCACCAACTGCTCGCCCGAGTCGGCACGGATGATCGCCACCACGCCGCCGTCCAACACCCGCTGCAGATCCGATTCCCGGCTCATCGCTGCCCCTCAACCCGCTCCCGAATACTTCTCGGCATACTCCAACACCCACAGGTCGACGTGTTCCGAAAAGGACTCGAGATCCACCTGGCCCAGCATCTGGTACCGCGCCCGGTTGAACACCTCCCGATTGCGAATCGTCGCCTTGACCACCAGCTCCACAATCCGACCCTCCGAAAACGGCCGGATCAGCATCTGCATGCGGCTGTAGAGATTCGTGGCCTTGTTCGCTTCGTCCAGCGCGAGATCGTCACGGCTGACCACCGCGCCCCAACCCTCCTCGCCGACGATCGATTCGAGTTGAAAGCCGGGGAACTGGTCGACCAGCTGGGCCAGGCAGTTACCGACGTGTTCCGAGAGTTCCAGGCGGTACTGCGAATGCAGCGCCCGCGATTCTTCCTCCGAGAGTGCCTTTGCGGCCGCATCGCGGCCCCGCGTGTCCCGGGCCTGCTGGCCACGCTCGACGGCCCGCTGCAGTCGTTCCTGAAATTCCAACGTCTTGCCCCCGCCTGGTGCCCCGTGCCGATCGCCGCGATTCTAGGTCGCCTCGCAAGCCGCCGCAACGACGCACCAACCCAACACTCCCAAACCCACGCCGCCATCTGCACCTGCTTGCCTCCGCCCCGGCGACCGCGATAATGGCACGCAGACCACTCACCCCCCCCCTGTCCCGGTGCCCCGATGCTTGCCCGTGACACCGTCCGAGAACTTCTCACTCGGTCGAACTTCCTGCCGACAATCGCCGTGCTTCTCGGCATCCTGGTCGTGGTTCTGATGATTGGCTACCGGATTCGGACACGTTTTCGGGAAAACGAGTCCGAGAATGCCGCCGATCCGGAAGAAATGCTCGTTCTGTACGCAGAAATGCGGCGTCAGGGTAAGCTCACCGACTCAGAATTCCGATCCATCAAGAACGAGATCCTGCCATCCCGCAGTCACGATGCCGAATCCGGTTGTGACGATTAGGCGCGATCCTGTATTTCAGTCGCCACACGGCCTGCCACCCTGCCCTCTCGGCACACATCACGAGATCGACATGCCCTCGGGTCCAGACTTCACACCGACCAAACGCGGCTCCGGCGGCAAGAAGAACGCCAGTTGCTCGTTCTGCCGTAAGAGCTACCGGGAGGTCGGTCCGCTGGTCGAGGGTCCCGATGAGGTCTACATCTGCGGCGAGTGCATCGAGTTGTGCCAGTCGATCCTCGAACAGGAACACCGGCGACGCGGTGACTCCAAGCGGCTGTTCACCAACGTGCCCACACCCCGTGAAATCGTGGCCCACCTCGACGGGTACGTGATCGGCCAGGAGCACTCCAAGAAGACGCTCGCCGTTGCCGTTCACAACCACTACAAGCGATTGATGCACTTCGAGGAGGACGACGACGAGGAGGTCGAACTCGAGAAGTCCAACATCATGATGATCGGGCCCACCGGCTGCGGCAAAACCCTGCTCGCCCGTACCCTCGCCCGCTTCCTGCAGGTCCCGTTTGCGATCGGAGACGCCACCACGCTGACCGAAGCGGGGTACGTCGGCGAGGATGTCGAGAACCTGCTGCTGAAACTGCTGCACGCGGCCGACTTCGACATCGAAGCCGCCCAGCGCGGCATCCTGTTCATCGACGAGATTGACAAGATCGGCAAGACAAGCAGCAACGTCTCGATCACTCGAGACGTCTCCGGCGAAGGCGTGCAGCAGGCCCTGCTGAAGATGCTCGAAGGCACCATCGCCAATGTCCCGCCCCAGGGCGGACGCAAGCACCCCGAACAGCAGTACATTCAGATCGATACCACCAACATCCTGTTCATCTGCGGCGGCACCTTCGTCGGACTCGACGACATCATCGCCAAGCGGAAAGGCCGACGCATGATCGGCTTTGGACAGACCGAAGATCCCGAGACCGCCGAGAAGCAACGGCGGGAAATGCTCTCCGACGTCACCGTCGACGACATACTGGAGTTCGGGCTGATTCCCGAACTGGTCGGCCGACTGCCGGTGCTCAGCAGCCTGCTGCCGCTGGGCCAGCATGAACTGGTGCGGATCATGACCGAGCCCAAGAACTCGCTCGTACGCCAGTACCAGAAGTTCTTCTCGCTCGAAAACGCCGAGCTGGAGTTTACACCCGAGGCGCTCACCGAGATCGCTCGGATCGCGATGACCAAGGACATCGGGGCCCGAGGATTACGCAGCGTGATCGAAGAGACAATGTTCGAGATCCTCTACGATCTGCCCGAACAGCAAGACGGTGGCCACTACCAAATCACCGATGCCATCGTCCGCGGCGAAGAACGGATGTTCCCCGATGACCCCAAGGATGGCTCGGCCGCGGCCTGATCCGGCTGGGTTGCCGGTTGTCTCGGTTGGTGAATGCCACGGGCCTTTGGCTATCAAACTATCTTGCTATCATCGGCCACGCTTATGCCGGGCCCCAGCAGCGGCCGGCACCACTCTTCTTCTCGACTCGCTGACCCAGCCCATGGACGTCCGGCTCGAAGTCGTCCACGACAAGGCCCGTATAAGGCAGGTGCGCCTGCGCCGCGATACGGTGGTCGGTCGAGGCAAAGACTGCCAGCTCAGGATCCCGGTCGCCGACGTCAGCCGGCAGCATTGCCGCTTCACGCTCGAGGATCAACGACTGCTGATCCGCGACCTCGGCAGCTCCAACGGCACGCAACTCGGCGACAAGTCCATCCCCAGCGGCAAGGACATCCTGCTCGCCGATGGCGACACCGTTACCGTGGGACCGGTCTCCTTCATCATTCACCTCTCCGAGGTCGAGCCGAGTCTCCCGGCCGACGCCGGAGGGGAGGACCCGGTTAAGGCCGAACCTCAGCCGGCCCCGCAGGAGGATACCGCTGAGTTCGACTCGGCCACGCTCGACAACGACCCCGCCGACTTCGTCGCCGATGAGGAACCCGACACCACCGACGACGCATCAGTTGTTGATCTGGAATTGAGTCCAGCGGCTGAGGAACCGGCTGAGGAACCGGCTGAGGAACCGGCTGAGGAACCGGCTGAGGAACCGGCTGAGGAGTCGGCTGAGGACCCCGAGGACGAGACAGCCGAAGAACTCGAAGCAGAGAAACCATTGAAATCTCGGTCGCTCTTCAGTCTCTTCCGGCGACGCGCCACCAGCGTCGACGACGACGACCTGATGGAAGAACCCGGCGAAGATCCTCCGCTGCAACCCGGTGCCGAAGTGCCCTCCGAGGAACTCGACGACGGATCACTTGCCGCCGGCCATCCCGTGGCGGCACAGTCGGACACCGTCGTCGGCCTCTCTGTTGAAACTCCCGCCGAAACCGGTCCCAGCGAATCGGTCTTCGACGACGATTCGTTGGACGAAGAGCTGAGCGTTGAGGAAGCCGAGGCTGCGGACGCCAACGACGAGAGTGATGTCATCGTTGAGATTGCCGAGGATGGTGATACGGTGACCTTCGACTTCCTCGACGAGCAGCCCGAAACCGACGCACCCGCTGACGACCACCTCGACAACTTCCTCGGACAGTTCGGTGACTAGGACTCCTCTGGCCTTACGGTTCATACACCCATGAACAACTCAACAACATCCCACCGCAAGTGGTTCCAGCGACTGGGCCCCGGACTGATCATCGCCTGCGTGGTCATCGGACCCGGCAGCATCACGACCAGCACCCAGGTCGGGGCCACCCACGGCTTTGCACTGACCTGGGTCGTGGTCTTGGCGGTCGTCTTCATGATGACGTTCATGCAGCTGGGCGCCAGGCTCGGAGCGGTCTCCTCACGGTCACCGGCTGAACTGCTCACCAAAGGATTCGGCCGTCCGCTGGCTGTGTTGATCGGACTCGGCACCTTTTTCATCTCCGCGTCCTTCCAGTTCGGCAACAACCTCGGTGTCGATGCCGCCGTCAAGGAGCTCTCCCGCGACGTCCTCTCGCCGGAGACCCGCGAATCGGTACTCCCCTGGCTCGATTACTCCGTCGTCGCCTTCAACGGCCTGGCCATCGCATTCCTGCTGGCGTTCAAGAACCTCTACCGGGCTCTCGAACGACTGATGATGTGTTTCGTCGGCCTGATGCTCGTCAGTTTCGCACTGAACCTCGGCTTCGCGCTCGCCAACCAGGTCCCTGCACCCGAAGTGGCCGCTGACGCCGCAGCGGCACCGCTGCTGGACTTTTCGTTGCTGGGGCTCGTGGGCACCACCTTCGTGATCACCGCCGCCTTCTACCAGGCCTACCTCGTCCAGCAGAAGGGCTGGACACGCGACGACCTCCAGGACGGAATGCGAGACGCCCGAGTCGGCTCGGTGCTGATGGCGCTGATCACACTGATGATCATGTGCACCGCGGCCGCTGTGCTCAGGGGCCAGTCGCTGAAGACCTTCGAGCAGGTCTCCTCGCAGCTCGCGCCCCTCTTCGGTGCTTGGGGCCGTCCCCTGTTCTGCATCGGCCTGTTCGCCGCCGCCTACTCCTCGTTCCTGGTCAACTCCATGATCGGCGGCTTCATCCTCGCAGACGGACTCGGACTGGGTAGTCGTCCCGATCAACCCGCCACCCGGGCCCTGACAGTCACCGTGCTGCTGATCGGCATGGGAGTCGCCCTGTTTGTCATCAAGGCCGGGTTCAGCCCTGTCCCGGCCGTCGTCGCCGCACAGGCCGTCACCGTGCTGGCCGCCCCGCTGACCGCCTGGGCGCTGATCTGGCTCACCAACAACAGGCAGATCATGGGCGAAGACACCAATAGCGTTTTGACCAACGTTTTCGCCTGGGGAGGATTCGTTTTGCTGCTGGCCATGGCCCTCTATACCGCGATCGCCAAGGTCATCCCCGGAGTCTCCAAATTGCTCAGCGACACCGCCTGATCCACTCGCCGGCTCAACTGTCTCAAAAAGACTCAAAAACACGCCCCGGGCATCCCGCCGTGACCCCAGACGATACCAGCACGCTGATCCAGCACACCCAGGACCTGCTCGACTCGATCGATCAACGCGATTGGGCCACCTATCAGCAGCTGTGTGATGAGACGCTGACCGCGTTTGAACCCGAGGCACTCGGACACCTCGTCGAAGGGATGCCCTTCCACGAGTTCTATCTCGAGCCGACCCACGACGGGCTCCCCCGACAGTCGACCATCAGCTCTCCCCACGTCCGCCAGATGGGTGACGTGGCCGTGGTCTGCTACGTCCGACTGCTGCAGGCGACCGATTCGGCCGGCCTCACCTCGACCCGAGCGATGGAAGAGACCCGGGTCTGGCATTTGCAGGAGGGCACCTGGCAACATGTCCACTTTCATCGATCACCGGCCGGTTCGGCCGAACCCTGAGTCCACCGCCTGATGTCCACAGATATTGTCTTCCTCTCCGATGACCTGATGTTCGCTCCCAGGGTCTCGGGCCAGGCCCGGGCAGCCGGTTGGCAACTCCGCGAAGCCGGCTCACCTTCGGCAGCCCTCGCCCTGGTCGAAGCCGAATCGCCACGGCTGCTGATCGTCGATCTGGAAACCAGCGGGCTGGACATCGCCGAGCTGATCTCGCAGCTCGACCAGGCCACGCGGCCCTCGGTACTCGCCTTCGGACCCCACGTCCATCTCGCACGGCTCGAATCGGCTCGTGAGGCCGGTTGCGACCAGGTCGTCTCTCGAGGCCGTTTCAGCTCCGACCTGGCCTCACTGCTCGCCTCTCTACCGGGAGACTGCCTGGACGGGGAAGACGGCTGAGAGACCTTTTCAGAAAAACGCAGAAAAGCGCCGAAAAACGACTCGTGCCCTCCCGGCTTCCAATCGGTTAGACTCACCGCTGATGGCGCGCTCGGACCACATCTCCCGGCTGCTGGTGCTGGCCACCTTCTGGCTGGTGCCGCTTCCCGCCCCGGCCCAGGTCGGCGGCATCCGCATCGACGCCCAGGGGCTGCTGCAGCTGGCCAGAGTCACCGACCCGAGCCGGTCATCATCAACTCCCGACGCACCCGCAGCTATCGCCCGCCGCCACGCCACCCGCAAGATCTCGCTCAAGCGGCTCGAGCAGACCATCGCCGAACACCTCGATGCGAATCGTCCGCTGCCCCCGGAAGTCCGGTACCTGGCCGGACTGCAACGTATCGATGAAGTCCTGCTGCTGCCGTCTGATTCAGACGTCGTGCTGGTGGGCCCGGCCGCGGGCTGGACCCGGCTGGCTAGCGGCGAAGTCGTCGACCCCGACAGCAGCCGACCGGTCCTGGAACTCGACGACCTCGCACTCGCACTCCGCTTTGCCTCATCCGAAAAACGAACCGTCTCGTTTATCGGCTGCTCGATCGATCCTACCCGCGACGGCGTCAAGAACTATACCCGCTACATGAAACGCCTCTCCGGCGCCCTCAATGCACAGTCCATTCCCCGGATACTGACCGGGATGCAACGCGCCATGGGACACCAGAGGGTGCGGGTCTTCGGTGTGCCCGCCGACAGCCGTTTCGCCTGCAAGCTGGTCGCCGCCGATTATCGGCTCAAGCGAGTCGCCATGGGCTTTGACCGGCCGCCGATCAAGGGGCTGCTCAACTACATGGACCTGCTGACCCGAGCCAACCGCTCAGCCGTCCGCCGCCAGCACCGCTTCTGGTTTGTGGCGACGCACGAGGGCATCTCGAGATCACCCGACGGCAGGGCCTGGCGATTGACCGGCCCCGGCCTGGCCGTCCGCACCGCCGCAGCCGGTTCCGGTGACGGTGACCTTGACCGTGACCGTGACCGTGACAAAAAGGCCTCGCCGGTCGCTCGCCGGATGGCAACCAACCTGACCGAGAAGTTCCCTCAACTGGCCCGCCACATCCCCGTCTTCGGCGAACTCGACAACCTGGTCCGGCTGTCCGTCGCGGCCGAGATCGCACTGCACGCACCGCTGGGGGCTTCCGAGGGCCGTTGGCAGAGCCAGGTCCTGGTCGATGCGGATCGCTACCGCCGCAGGACATCGTCGGCACCGAAACGAGTCCCGTCGCTGGCGGCGGTCCGCAAGGCCCGTGGTCGCAACTGGATCTTCAGTGTCAGTGGTGGAGTCAAAGTCGAGCCACCCCCGGTTCGACTCAAGAGCTTCGGCACCGTCGACCGCCGGCTCGAACCGCGAGTCGAGGCCGCACGGCCCAGGGCCACCACCGGCTCCTGGTGGTGGGACTAGACGCCCGTGGAAGAACGCAGGCTCGGGGACGGGGTCAGACGCCGCCCACCAAGAGTCCTGCTCCACCTGCCACGTTCCCCAGGCGGGGCCTGACCCCTTTTTCGTGTTGCAACGACTGCTGGTTGAAAAGGGGTCAGGCCCCGCCTACGTGCCGTTCTGGGTGGAGCCGGACTTTCTGTGGGCGGCGTCAGACCCCGTCCCATCCCCAAACTTGTGTTTTTCAACCCGCCGCAGGCGGGCTAGACGCCGAATGCCGCCGCCAGGCAGGTATGGCCGGCGACTCCATCCGAGAGCCCAAGCACCACGCTGATCCGGATCTCGCTGGTGTTGATCATCTGGATGTTGATCCCCGCCTCGGCCAACGCTCCGAACATCCGCTCGCCCACACCCGTGTGGCTCCGCAGGCCGATCCCCACCACCGACAGCAGGGCGATGTCCCGCTCGAAACTGATCGATGAACCGTCCCAACCCTCGGTGACCTCGCGGACCAGCAGTAAGGCCGGATCGAGATCGCGGCGGGGAACGGTGAACGACAGGCTCGCACGAACCGCTGCCCCGTCATCGCAGCGGGGCTGGTTCTGGACGATCATGTCGACCAGGATCCCACCCTCGGCCACCGCCGAAAACACCGACGCTGCCACGCCGGGCGTGTTCGGAATGTCGCGAACCGTGATCCGACTCTGCTCGTCATCCAGCTGGACCTCGCTGACAACAATGTCCTCCATGCTCGCCAGCCGGTCCACCACGTCCTGCTCCAGCTCCTCTCGCTCAGACAACTCCGCCCGACGGTCCGCGGCGGGCAACTCGAACCCCACCCCCGGATCCTCGGCCTCGTCACGATCCAGTCCGAACCCCGAGTGCACAGCCGCCACGGTGTGCTCGCAGCAATCCCGGTCGACCAGGACCGAGATCTTGATCTCGCTGGTGCTGATCATCTCGAGGTTCACCTCTTCGTCGCCCAGCACACGGAACATGTGAGCCGCCACGCCGGTGTGAGACCGCATGCCGCGGCCCACCGATGACACCTTGCTGAGATGAGTGCCGTGGTCCACGCTGCCCTGGCCCAGGTCGGCCACCGCAGCTTCGGCCGCCGCCAAGGCCTGCTGCAGGTTCGGCTCCGGAACCGTGAACGACACTTCCGCCAGTCCAGCCAGCCCCACGTCCTGGACAATCATGTCCACCGGCAGCGAGACCTCGGCCAGATGCCGGAACACGACTGCCATCACACCCGGGCGATCCGGTACCCCGACCAGACCCACCCGCACCTCCTCGCGGACCACCGCCAGGCCGGTCACCAGCGGAGCCGTCGCGTCGATCGACTCCGACAGCGCTGCAATCAGTGTCCCCTCGCCCTCTGAACCCGAAGGCCGAACCCGGACCGGCACCCGGTACTTCTTCGCGAACTCGATCGACCGCGAGTGCATCACTCCCGCACCCAGGCTCGCCAGCTCAAGCATCTCGTCATAGGAAATCCGACGTAGCAACCGGGCCGAATCGACGATCTGCGGATCGGTCGTCAGCACTCCATCAACATCGGTGTAGATATGGCACTCGTCGGCCTGCAACACCGCCGCCAAGGCCGTCGCCGTCGTGTCACTGCCGCCTCGGCCCAGCGTCGTGATGTTCCACTCGTCGTCGATCCCCTGGAACCCCGCAGCGATCACGATCCGACCCGCCTGCAACGCCTCACGCATCCTGCGAGTCGAAATGTCGATGATGCGGGCCTGGGTATGAGACGAATCGGTGCGGATGCCGATCTGGCCTCCGGTCATACTGATCGCCTCGGCCCCCTCGGCCGAAACCGCCATCGCCATCAACGCCACCGATTCCTGCTCGCCGGTGGACAGCAGCATGTCCATTTCACGGGCCGCCGGTTTGTCTGTGATCTCCGACGCCAGGCTCACCAACTCATCGGTCTTCTTGCCGCGGGCACTGACCACCATCACCACCTGGTGGCCGGCTCGCTGAGCCGCCACCGCACGGCGGGCCGCCTGGCGGATCTGGCCCGCGTCGGCCACGCTCGTTCCGCCGAATTTCTGCACGATCAACGACACGACACACACCGCTCTGCTGCCCGAAACTCATGCCCAGCGTTCGAGCATAACGGCTCGCTCGCCACGTGGGCAGGTTCCCCGAGCCCAGGGACTGGCTCCGAAGCCCCGCCCGTGGCGGAGCGCAGGTGCCTGTCCTGCTTTCCCACACTCTCCGCCCGCCACAGGCACCTGTACTCGGGACAGGCACTTCCGCCCCGCCACGGGCAGGGCTCCAGCGCCAGTCCCCAACCAGGACAGGCACGCCCCACGATCCAACCGTGCGACGAGCCCGTCCCAGGGCCCCGAGCCCCCTACGCGGCCACCTTCCGCTTGAAGGGGAGCACCGCCGCAGTACCCGTGGCGGCGTCCAGCAAGGCCTCGAAGATCTGCATGTCCAAGGCACTGGCCGTCGGGTTCTCCGGATGCCACTGCACACCCAGGCAGAACCACCGGTCGTCGTCAGCCTCGATCGCCTCGATCACACCGTCGGGAGTCCGCGCCGCAACCACGAAACCCTCGGCCGGCCCGTCGATCGACATGTGGTGCTGGCTGTTGACCCGGATTTCACCCGGTCCGTACACCGAGTCCAGCCGAGTCCCCTCCTCGATCTCCAACACGTGACGCAGGGTCGCTTCGACCGAATCGCGGTGCAGGATCGACTGGGGTACGTCCTCGGAGACATGAGCAAACAGGCTGCCGCCACAGACGACATTCAGCACCTGCATCCCCGCACCGATCGCCAGCAACGGGATCCGCATGTCGACGGCCAACTGGCACAGACGACGGTCAAAGTCCTCACGCCGCTGAGGCATCGGGCGAGATGTCGGGTGAGCCTGCAGGCCCAGGCGGCCCGGGTCCAGGTCGAACGTGCAGCCGGCCAGGACCAGCCCGTCCAGCTTCTTCAGCAGCTGCTTCAGGTCGTCGTCTTCGGCCAGCGGTGGGATCAGCACCGGCAGACCGCCGCAGGCTGCCACGCTGTCGTAGTAGCCGGTGTTGAACCAGCTCAGCGGACCCGCTTCCTGGGTCGCCGCTCGAAAATCACCGTTGATTCCAATCCACGCTTTTCCACTCATCAACCAGGTTCCTTCCTGAAACCGTGCACGTCCCTGTGCACTGCCAATCGTCACCAGGCAACGAACATCGCCGCCTGGCCCTATTCCACTCGCGGCCCATCCTGGACCGCGAGTCCATTCTCTGGTTCAACGCCGGGTGCCCTCGGCGATTCGTACAGGACGCGCAGCCCGCCGACGACGAAATCACGTCACGTGATCCGTGGCACATCAACGGCAGCAGCCGTTGGGCGAAAGCTGGCATTCCCTTGCTCCTTGGTTTTCGACGGCGTCCTGCCGTCGGAGTCACTCGCGTCCTTGCGAACAACAACGGAGACGATGCTACCCTGACGGTTTCAATTGTCAAGAACCTGTTTCAGATTTTTCGCGATCCCCGTCGGCATCCGCAACCGCCCCGACCGCCCCGACCGACCCGGCCGACCCGGCCGCCGGCAGCCACATCGCGCTCAGGCCCGCGATCGCCACGAACGGCAGAAAGGCCCAGACCGCCAGCTGAGGCCGACCGATGTCCTGGAAGTAGGCGGTGAAGGGGGCCTCGATCAATCCGCCTCCCCCCCAGGCCAACCCCATCGTGATCGCCGAGGCGACTCCGGCTCCGCGGGGGAAGATCTGCTGAGCATACGAGACCATCGTCGGGGTCGTACCCCACAACACCAGGCCCATCGGGACCAGCACGGTGATCAGCAGCCAGGTCGGACAGCCCTCCCAGCCCCACACCGCCAGCAGCGGTAGCCCCAACAACGGACACACCACCATGAAGCGACGCTCCAGGCCGACCGGAAACGCCATCGCCAACAGAGTCATCCCCACGCTGGCCGAGACCAGAAACAGCGACTGAACCATGCCGATCGTGCGTCCATCAAAATGCCGGTCGGCCAAAGCAAACGAGATCACCTTGCTCATGCCCATGTTGGGGACCAGCCGGCACGAACAGACCAGTAGCAAGGACCATGCCAACCCGATCCGCCCATCGAACATCTCGGCCAGCCCCGGCGGCCGCCCTCCCGCTTTCGCCACAGGCTCGACCACTTCCACACTCTCGCTGCGACTCATGCCCCAGTACAGCAACAGGATCACCAACACCATGCCGGGCATCAGGTACAGCAACCCCTGCAGGTCAAACAGATCCACCATCAGGCCACTCAACAACGGACCCAGCGACAGCCCCAACGACCCGCCCAGCATGAAGATCGCCAGACCCCGCGTGCGGTTCTCCGGCAACAGCGTCCCGGCGCGCACCGCCGCCTCGGGATGAAACGCACCCACCGACACGCCACCGACAACAAACAGCACGCACAACCAGCCGACACGACCCTCCGCAGCGACCACCCCCACCCAGGTCAGGCAGATCGCCGCCACGACCGGGCCGACCAACAGCAGAATTCGCATCCTCCGCCGCTCGCGGAGGATGCCGAACACGCCCTGGGACAGTGACGTCGGCATCGAATGAGCCAGCATCACCACGACCAGGCTGATCCCCACCAGACCGCACTCCACGGTGATCCGGTGCCAGAGTGGTGAGACCAACAGCGCACTGGTGTCGACGACCGTGTGCAACAGCGCCAGACACACCAACGGCAGGTAGCGACGCATTCAGTCGCTCCGCCCGGACAGGTCCTGTCCACCCAGCTCGGCATCGAGCGGGTAGATCGGGCGCCGGAGGTGCTTGTAGTCGAAGCACGAGAAGTCCGGGCGGTGGATCCCCGGCGTGTCGGCATCGAAGATCGTCTCGGCCCACGGGCCCACGTCGGCCCGGAAGTGTACGGCACTCTTGACCACCAGCAATCGCTTCTCCGATGGCTCGACACCCACAATCCGCACCATCTCGGTGTCCAGCAGCTGCATCCGCCGGCTGGCCACAACCACCTCGACACCACCCACCTCGAGCACCGCCATCGGGCCCAGGTCGCCCGGGCAGCCCCGCTTCATCGGACCGGCGAACGTGAACCGTCCGTCTCCCAAACGCTTGACCCGCGCGGTGGTCACCACCGGATCCCCGTGCATCGTGTCGGTCTTGCCTCCGATACGAAACTCCGCCTCGGCCCCTTCACCCAACTCGTGAGCCCGCCCGGCAGTCTCGGGATCGTACAGCACCCCGACCACGCCCCCCTGGAAGTCCGCGGCCAGCATCGCCGCCAACGCGATCGTCCCGTCACAGGGGGCCCCGCCGCCGGGATTGTCCGAACCGTCAGCCAGGATCACCAGGCCCTCGGACTGTTCCCGAGAAAACCGCATGGCCTCCTCGATTGTCGTCAGCTGAGGTTGCAACTGGTCCCTCAACTCCCACACCCAGCCGGCCAACTCATCCGCTCGACGCTCGGCCAACTCCGCGTCACCGTCGGCCGTCACCAGCACACTCACCCCCGCGTCGGCAATGTCGGCGAACGGAAATCCCATTGCGATCGTCGCCGTCAACACACCCGGATCCGCCTCCAAAGCATGCAGCCTCCCGATCAGACTCATCATCGGTTCACGCAAAGTGCACTGCATCGGAGGCATCGTGATCAGGGGCAACTGACGGAAGGCCTGCACAGCGGTCACCTCGCCCCGGATGATCGACTCCAACAGCCCGATCGCCTCACGGCCCCGCTCGTTCATGTCGATGTGAGGATACGTGTCGTAACCGATCAGGCAATCCGGCACCGTAGCCAGTTGCTCGGTGATGTTGGCGTGATAATCGAGCGTGACGACGATCGGCATCGAGGCTCCGACGAGGTCGCGGACCGCCGCCACAATCGCCCCCTCGGCATCCTCGTGGTCGTCGCTGACCATCGCACCGTGCAGGTCCAGGGCCACGCCGTCAAAAGGCGCGGCCGCTTCGATCCGGCTCAGCAGCAGGCCCAGCATGTGCTCGAAACCCGACTGCTCAACAGGCCCGGCCGGCTGAGCATGCACGCTCAGCACCGGCTCCAGGTCAATCCCGCGAGCGGTGGCTTCGTCGAGATACCCACCGTGGATGGTCCCCGTGCCCGTGTACAGCTCACGCAACCGATCACCACCAGCCAACTCGTCGCCGCAATCGCTGTCTAGCTGAAAGTCAGCCAGAGTCGTGGGGACCGTGGCAAATGTGTTCGTCTCGTGCTGGATCCCGCCACTGACAATTCTCATCCTGGCCCTCGCTCCCTACCACTCCACGTCTTCACGAACCCGGCACAGGCGGGCGAACGGCCCGTCGGCTGCCGACATTTCCTCGTAGGTTCCCGTCTCCACCACCCGTCCCGACTCGAGCACCACGATGCGGTCAGCCGATGTGATCGTCGAAAGCCGATGAGCCACGACCAGCACCGTGCGGCCCTGTGTCGCTCTCCGCAACGCCTGCTTGATCCGTGACTCGGTGGCTCCGTCGACCGCGCTGGTGGCCTCGTCGAGAACCAGCACCGGTGCGTCCTTCAGAAGAGCCCGGCACAGAGCGATCCGCTGCTTCTGTCCGCCAGAGAGCCGGATGCCCCGCTCACCCACGACCGTCTCCAGTCCGTCGACCAACTCGGCCACGAATTCGTCGGACCCCGAAACCCGCACCGCCTCCTCGAGCCGCTCGTCGCTCACGCCCTCACGCCCCAGCAGCAGGTTCTCACGGATCGTACCGGCCAGCAGGAATACGTCCTGGGACACCAGCGCAATCTGATCGCGCAGCCACGACAGCGGCACCGCCGCGACGTCGACATCGCCCAGTTTCACCACGCCCGCATCAGGTTCGTAGAACCGGCTCAGCAGGTGACACGCGGTCGTCTTGCCCACACCTGTCGCACCCACCAACGCCACCGTCTCGCCTTCATTGACCCGGAACGACACCTCCCGCAGCACCACAGCGTCTTCCGAGTACCCAAACGAAACGTTTTCGAAGCCGATCGACCACGACGGGTTTTCGGGCACCGTTGCTCCCTCTCGATCGACGATGTCGGCAGGAGTGTCCAGCAACTCGAAAACCCGATCGGCACTCGCCCGGGCCTTCTGCAGGGTGTCGGTCAGGTTGGCCAGCCTGAGAAACGGCAGCACGATCTGGCCCAGGTACAGCAGGAACACGACCAGGTCGGCGATATCCACCTTCAATCCCGACGTCGCGTTGGGATCAGTGGTAATCCAGCCGCCGGCCCAGATGATCAGCACCAGCCCCGCACCGCTGGCGGATTCGATCACGCCCGAGGGGACCAGCGACCAGCGGTTGGCGTGTATGATCCGATCCCGGTACTCCAGGCTCTCGGCCTCCACCCGCTTTGCCATCGCCGCCTCGGCCCGAAACGACTGGATCACCGCTAGGCCGCCCAGGTGGTCCTGGATCCGGCCACTGACCTCGGCGAACCGGCTGCGGACTCCCCGCCACATGTTCCGGGTCCGTCGCGCAATCACGTACACCAGCACGGCGATCACCGGCAAAGGGGCCAGGGCGACCAAGGCCAGCTGCCAGTTGATCACCAGCAACACCACGCTCATCGTCACCGGAATCACGACCGCCAGCATCGACTCGGGAATCCCGTGAGCGATGTAGTCCTCGATCGCCGCCACATCGCCCATCGTGCGGGCGACCAGGTTGCCCGAATGCCGACGATTGAGATACGCCGGCGACATCTTCTGCAGGTGCCGGTAGACGGCCAGCGACAGGCGGTGCAGCGTCCGGTACGCAGCGATGTGCGAACAGAGCCCGTAGAGGTAGCGGAACACGCCGCGGAACAGATAAATCACCGCCACCAGGCTGCCGAGAACCCAGAAACTGCCGGCGACGCTCGGATCGCGGATCCAGATCAGCATCTGGCGGATCAGCAGCGGCGGAATGATGCCCAGCGCGGTAAACACCAGGCCGCAGACGACCGACCACACCATCAGCCGGCGATCGCCAGCCAGAGCGTTCCAGATCCGAGAGACAAACTGCACAGTGAGGGTGGCTCCTTCCGCGACGAGTCTGCCAGATTCCGGGCTGCTCAGCAACGAAGCACACAAGCCGAACCCACCCGTTGCATTCCCACCGCCAGACCTCCATCCTGTCCCTCAACCCCCGTATCGCCATCGGTGGACAGCCCGCCGGAGACGTCGATCGCATGACCTCGCTCTCCTCGCCAACCTCGCTGACCTACAACGCGATCGAGGAAGACGACACTCAGCGGCTGGGCCTGGAACTGGGTCGGGCCGCACTGCCCGGCCTGGTCATCGGTCTCAATGGCGATCTCGGCGCCGGCAAGACACGCCTGGTCCGTGCCATCGTCGAAGGACTCGACGGCTCGCCACGCGATGTCAGTAGCCCGACGTTTGTGCTGCTGCAGCACTACCCGGCGCGTCTGGAGGTCCACCACGCTGACGCCTATCGGCTGAAGTCCAGCGTCGAATTCCTCGACCTCGGATCCGAAGAGTGGATCGGGGACACGGGAGTGGCGCTGATCGAATGGGCCCAGCGGGTCGCCGACGCGCTGCCCACCGACCGGCTCGACATCCAGATCACCGTCACCGGAGAATTCTCGCGGCGATTCAACATCACCGCCGGCGGACCGATCTCCCGAGAACTGCTCCGACAGCTCCCGCAGCTGTAGATCAGGCCAGCGATCCGCTACCCGGAGTGGCCTTCGCCCGAGTCGATCTCGGTCACCGTGGCGGGTGTACACCGGCTGCAGCAACCGGTCAGCTGAACCGCCCCACACACGAACATCACACTCACCAGCGCCGTGACATAGACCAGCTTCTCGACGTATCCCGAGAGCTCGGTGAGCCCCAGGACGGCCTGGGTCGTGGGAGAGATCTGCTGCCAGACGATCACCATCACCGCACCGATCAGCACCACTCCCAGCCAGCCCCCCTTGAGCATGATCTGCCGCATGCGTGTCCAATCGACGGCGAACAGCCAGAACGCCGCCCAGCACAGCAGAGGCAACACCGGAGCAGTGAACACGACCGCGCCGACAGACCTCACGATGTGACCAACGCCACGCAGAATCGACTCGACTGCCTCCAAGACGTTCTGCGGTACAACCACGTCCGCGATCACAAACATGTCACGTGTTACCCGTCGAAGTCCGCTGGAAATCACGTCGCGGCACCGTATGCCGGCACCCGATTCACTGACCTCAACTAACACATCACCGGCGATCCCGCCAGCCAGCCTCGCGATCAGATCCCTTCGAGCGAAACGTCGAGGCTCGCGGCCAACTCGCTGATCTGCCGCCAGGTCTCCTCGGGCACATCGACGCCCTCGGCCATCCGCTGATCCCGACGACGCAATTCGATTTCCCCGGGCATCAGGATCTCGTCCACACCCGGCAGCTTGCGGGCGGCCTTGATGTGAGCGACATACTTGGTCACCAGGGCCTGGTAGTCATCGAGTTCGGTGAAGGTGGCGACATCGACCAGGTACATCCAGACCCCGTTGGTGCCCGGTGGCAAATCGGTGCGGCAGATGCCGAACCCCGAGAGCATGCCGCCGAAGACGTCGATCATCACGCTGAGACCGGAGCCCTTGAACCCGAGGTTCCCGCCCAGCGGCAGGATCGCTCCGCCGGGGTCGGCGTAATAGGTCGACGGGTCGGTGGTCGGCTGTCCCTCGGCATCGATCAACTGCCCCTCGGGCACCGGCACCCCCTTCTGATGAGCCACCCGCACCTTGCCCTCGGCGGTGGCACTCGAGGTCATATCGAGTACCAGAGCGTCGTCGCCCCAGGGTGCGGCGATCGTGATCGGGTTGGTTCCCATCCGACCCTCGATCGCCCCGTAGGGTGCCACGCCTCCGCTGGCCGGTCCGTTGACTACCATCATCGCCGCGAACTTCTGGTAGGCCGCGGCCTGGGTGTAAGAACCCAGCCGGCCCACGTGGCAGCAGTTCCTGATAAAGATCGTCGCCGTGCCCGACTCACGAGCCTTCTGCATGCCCAACTCCAGGGCCTGCGACGCGATGACCTGGCCGAAGTTGAAGTGACCGTCGATCAGCAGAAACGCCGGACCCTCCCTGAGTATTTCCATCGCGGCGCCGGGCCGGATGACTCCCTTCTGGATGTAATCCACGTACTGCATCAACCGCATCACGCCGTGGCTGTCGTGCCCGACCAGGTTGGCCCCCTGCAATTCCCTGGCCACGACCGCCGACTCCTCGGCACTCGTACCGGCCCCCTCGAGGATCCGCCTGGCCAGTTCGCCCAACTGCTCGGCACGCAAAGTCGGCATCGGCCCCTCACACTCGTCATGGGTCTGTGGCCGATCGCCTCGGATCTCGACCCGGCGGCGATCGATGAACGCGACAGGATAGCACCTGCGGCCGGGACCGTCGAATGACCGGTTGATCGAGGATGCGGCTGGGGGTACAGTCCCGCCACGATGTCAACCACCGACTACCGTGTCGAACTGGATCTCTACACCGGACCGCTCGACCTGTTGCTCTACCTCGTTCGCCGCAACGAACTCGACGTCGCCAACCTGCCGCTGGCACCGCTGGTCGCCCAGTTCCAAGACTACCTCGGACTGCTGGGCGCGATCGATCTCGAAAGCGTCGGCGACTTCATAGTGATGGCCAGTACGCTGACCGAGATCAAGAGCCGCCTGGTGCTGCCCTCTGAGACCAGCGACTCGGAACCGGATCTCGAAGAGGACCCTCGCAGCGACCTGATCCAGCAATTGCTCGAATACCGCAAGTTCAAGGACGCCGCCCAGAGACTCGAAGACCGGGCGGCCCAGTGGCAGGAACGCTACCCGCGACTGACCGACGATCGGCCACGTACCGGCCGCGACGCGTCGCGGGATCGTATCAAGGAAGTCGAACTCTGGGACCTGGTCAGTGCGCTGGGCCGAGTGCTCAAGCTACAGGAGGAAACCCAGCAGGCCAGCATTATCTACGATGACACACCGATCGCCGTCTACGTCGACCAGATCGGTTCGCGGGTTCGGGCCCAACACAGCGTCCTGTTTGCCTCACTGTTCGACAAGCTGACACTGCGGAGCAAGATCATCGGCATGTTCCTGGCCATCCTCGAACTGCTCCGGCACCACGGGTTCCGGGCACAACAGGAATCCGAGTACGGCGACATCTGCATCCTGCCGCCGCTGGAACCGGCCCCCGACCAGACACCCGAAACCGCACAGCAGGCGAGCGACACGGATCCGCACGACGGGCCCGATGCCGAGTCCGACGCCTGAGCCCCTCGCCGACCGCGCGAATCCGACTCATGCCCGACTTCCAACTCGTCAGCGACTTCGCCCCCGCCGGCGACCAGCCACAAGCCATCGACACGCTTGTGGACGCGCTGAACGACGGACGGCGTGAACAGGTGCTGATGGGAGTCACCGGGTCGGGCAAGACCTTCACGATGGCCAACGTCATCGCCCGACTCAATCGACCCGCTCTCGTGCTCTCACACAACAAGACCCTCGCCGCTCAACTCTACAGCGAGTTCCGCGAGTTCTTTCCGCACAACGCGGTCTCGTACTTCGTCAGCTACTACGACTACTACCAGCCCGAAGCCTACATCCCGCAGCGGGACATCTACATCGAGAAGGACGCGTCGATCAACGACGAGATCGACCGCCTGCGGCTCAAAGCCACCAGCGCACTGGTCAGCCGCCGCGACGTCGTGGTCGTCTCGAGCGTCAGCTGCATCTACGGCCTCGGCTCGCCCAAGGACTACCTCGAAATGATGGTCCGGCTCGCCGTGGGTGGCACGATCGACCGCGACCAGATGCTGCTCAAACTCGTCGACATCCAGTACGACCGCAACGATGTCGAACTCTCGCGTGGCAAGTTCCGAGTCCGGGGCGACGTGGTCGAGTGCTGGCCGGCCTACGAGGAATTCGCCTACCGCATCGAGCTCTGGGGCGACGAAATCGAAACGCTCGCGTGGATCGATCCGCTCACCGGAAAAGAACTGCGACGCGAAGAGGAAATGTACATCTACCCGGCCAAGCACTTCGTGCTGCCGCCGGAACGGATCGAGGCGGCCGTCGAGGAGATCCAGTCGGAACTCGAGAGCCGACTCGAAGAACTCAAGAGCCAGGGCAAGCTGCTCGAAGCCCAACGACTCTCGGCACGGGCTCGCTACGACATCGAGCTGATCACCGAAACCGGATTCTGCCCGGGTATCGAAAACTACAGCCGAGCCCTGGAAGGTCGGCCCCCTGGCCAGCCACCCCACACGCTGCTCGACTTCTTCCCCGACGACTTCCTGCTGTTTGTCGACGAATCGCACGTCACCATCCCGCAGGTGCGAGGGATGTTCGCGGGCGACTTCTCGCGGAAGACCACGCTGGTCGAACACGGGTTTCGGCTGCCCATGGCACTCGACAACCGGCCGCTGCGATTCGACGAGTTCGACCAGCGGCGGGGACAATCGGTGTTCGTCTCGGCCACGCCCGGCGACTGGGAACTCGAAGAGACCCAGGGCGAGGTCGTGCAGCAGTTGATCCGGCCCACCGGACTCGTCGACCCCACACTGCACGTGATCCCGGCTCGAGGCCAGGTCGATCACCTGGTCGGGGAGATCCGCAAACGAGCCGAACGCGACGAACGCGTGCTGGTGACCACGCTCACCAAGCGACTCGCAGAAGACCTCACCCGCTACCTCAAGGACGAGGGCATCCGCGCCGCATGGCTACACTCGGAACTCAACGCCATCGAACGGGTGACCGTGCTGCGAGCACTCCGCGAAAAGACCCACGACGTGGTCGTCGGAGTCAACCTGCTCAGGGAAGGACTCGATCTGCCCGAAGTCTCGCTCGTCGCCATCCTCGATGCCGACAAGGAAGGGTTCCTCCGCAGTGCCACCAGCCTGATCCAGACCATCGGACGCGCGGCACGACACGTCAACGCCGAAGTCATCCTCTACGCCGACTTCGTCACCAACAGCATGCAGAAGGCCATCGACGAGACCACCCGGCGACGGGACACGCAACTCGCCTACAACGCCGAACACGGCATCACGCCCGAGTCGATAAAGAAGGCGATCAGGCGGGGGATCGAGGAGGAGATCGAGGCCCGGCAACTGGTGCAGAAGACCTCCGGGACCGATTCCGAAGTCGCATTCGTCTCGCAGGAAATCCTCAAGGACCTCGAGGCCGAAATGCTCGCCGCGGCCGAGTCCCTGGAATTCGAACGGGCCGCTGAACTGCGAGACCGCATCCAGGCGATCCACGAGGGACACTCGGGATCGACACCTCGTGGCGATGACAATTCAGGAGGCCGGCGACGAGGCCGACACTCTCGAGGCGGCCGACGCGTGCCCAGGCCGAAAAAACCCTGACACCAGCTGTGGCACGCAGGCGGGCTAAAAGCCCATTGAAGAACTCGGACCCTGGGGTCTGACGCCGCCCACCAACAGTCTTGCTCCACCTGCCAAGTTCCGCAGGCGGGGCCTGACCCCTTCTTCGAGTTGCAACGAGTGCTGGTTGAAAAGGGGTCCGGCCCCGCCTGCGTGCCGTTCTGGGTGGAGCGGGACTTTCTGTGGGCGGCGTCTGACCCCGTCCCATCCCCAAACTTGTGTTTTTCAACAGGCTGCTAG
>Ga0310123_10001185_pt1 | contig 22167 bp, 18 predicted proteins | sample CB6_AW_1057_MG_FD_203505 | JGI IMG/M metagenome (GOLD analysis project Ga0310123, IMG submission 203505) | Marine microbial communities from Western Arctic Ocean, Canada - CB6_AW_1057 | ecosystem: Environmental > Aquatic > Marine > Oceanic | place: Canada: Western Arctic Ocean | collected... | reverse complement strand
CATCCGATTGCTCCGCACCGTCGCTCTGTTGGCTTGCTTCGCCACAACCGCCGGCCTCTCGCGCCAGATAAACCGACAACGTCGCGATTGTCGGATAGTTCCAGGCCACGGTTGGCACGACGGGAACACCCAACCAATCTTCGAGCTCTTCGCTGAGTTCGACGGCCGTCAGGGAATCCAGCCCGTAATCTGCAAAAGGCTTATCACGATGAACCTCTTCTTTGGGAAGGGCGGCGCGATCGGTCAACCAGCCGGACAGCCAACTCTCGACTCGTTCCGCCAGCCGATCGATCTCTTCCGGCGATAGAGGAGCATCGGAGGCCACCAACCGCTGTAGGGCAGCATCACGAGGAGGACGTCTGGCGGCCGCTGGGTCCCCTCCATCCGCAGTCTCGTTACGCGCTTGACGATTTTTGGCCACTTCGCGAGTCCACTGGGCAAGCACCTTGAGTTGTCCGTCGAGATATTGTTGGCGACAGAATTTCCGTTGAACCTTGCCACTGGTGGTCCTCGGCAGACTCACGTGACGAATCAAGGCGATGGCATGAACCTCCAATTCATGCGACGCCGACATCTCTCGACGTACGCGGCGGATAATCTCCTCAAAATTGGCCTGCCGGTACTGTCGATCGACTTCGTGCACGATGACCAGTTGCTCTTGTCCCTCGACGTCCACGGAGAACACAGCACCCGCATCAGGACGCAACGCCTCGTGCGAGTGGCCAACGGTTTCTTCAATATCCTGCGGGTAATGATTTCGACCTCGAATAATGATGACGTCTTTGACTCTTCCAGTCACAAAAAGATGGCCGTCGGTAAAAAAGCCGAGGTCGCCGGTCCGCAGGTACGGGCCCTCCTTTTCGGGCTCGATGTAAGCTGCAAAAGCCTTGGTCGTTTCCTCAGGTTGACTCCAATATCCCTGCGCGATACTTTCACCTTTAACCCACACTTCACCGACACGGTCTTCGTTACACAGCTGGTGGGATTCTGGGTCGACGATGCGGATTTCCTGCCCCATCATAGCCTGACCGCTACCAACCATATTGTGAAAAAGGTCTGGGTCGTCACTGTCGGGGCGAAAGGCAACTTCGTGTTTTTCTAATGCTGTTCGACAGACTTTTCGAATCACCAAATCGCCTGGACCATCTCCTCCGGCTGCCAACAAAGTTCCTTCGGCCAATCCATAGCAAGGGTAAAACGAGGTCGCTCGAAAACCGGATGGCCTGAAGACTTCCGCGAATTTCTCCAACGTTTCCGCGCGAATCGGTTCAGCACCGCAAAAAGCAACGGACCAACTGTTGAGGTCCAACTTGTTGCGTTGTTCTTCGGTCGATCGAGACACGCACAATTCATAGGCGAAATTCGGCGCTCCGCTGATAGTGGCCCTCTCCTGAGAAATCGTTTCCAACCAACCAAGAGGTCGCTGCAGAAAAGCAGCGGGTGACATTAACACGCTATGGCCACCCACAAACAGCGACTCGAGGATCCCGCCTATTAATCCCATGTCGTGGTAGGCGGGTAACCAGAAGACTCCGGTGTGAAACTCTTTTTCAACCGACAGGCTCTGCAGACCAAAGCCCTGATGAATCATGGCCAAGTTGTGTAGCAGATTACCATGCGACACCATCACCCCCTTGGGAGCACTGGTCGAACCCGATGTGTATTGCAAGAACGCCAATGGTTGGCTATCACTATCAGCCGCTAACGTCTGCTCGGCCATCCCCTGATCGGCCAGGTCATCGTCAATTTCCTCGACCGCAATCCAACTCGAATCGTCGCACAAGTCAGGGATGGAAGAGCGATCCAACGTCTCGATCGTGTCACGCGTTGTCAAAACGGCCGCGGCCTGGCAATCCTGTGCGATCGCCGTCAGTCGCGGCATCGGACGGCGCGGCTTGGGATAGGTTGCTGGGACAGCCAAGATGCCAGCGTACAGACAGCCAAAAAAGGATGAGATGAAATCGAGCCCGGCTGGGAACAGCAACAAAACGCGGTCACCCGCGTTGGCGATCTTGCTTAAACGAACCGCAATCGCGCGTGAACGCCGATTCAGCTCTCCAAAACTGATGGAAACATCACCGCTTGTCCCCTGAAAGGTAAAGGCGCATCGTTCCCCGAAAGCATTTGCGCGAGCGGCCAGCATTTCGTGCAACGTTTGTGGTTCCAGATGGACGTTACAGTCTATGTTGATCGAAGCCGAATTCGTGACGTCTCTACTGCCGATGGTCGACATGCGATTAGTCCAGGGTCTATATATCTCTTGACTTGGGGATACTCACCATCACCTAGGGCCTCCCTGCCACCTAAGCCAGCGCGGTTATAGGATATCCACGCCGTTCGCCCAGCTCCCTTGTTTATCACACCCGCTTCGGCCAGTCCCGATTATAGTTAAGGCGCGACCGCCTCCACAACGCTTAATCCCACCCAGCATCGTTTCCAGTGGTCTCTCAACGCCGCGACGTCACGAGCGACAGATACCCAGTTCGACAATTTGGAAAGGTATGCGGATTCTGACGATGTCAGAGCCGGAAACATTGTTAAAATCTACCAACGTAACCACGCCTCAGCGAATGATGACGATGGAAAAATAGTTCTTACACCAGGCTCATTTAACGCGAGACCTTGTCTGCAAACACGCCTTCTCCAAAAGCGCCAACCCGCCACCATCGCTCACCGTCTCATGAATTCCCCTTGGTTTCCTCGCCGAACCTCCCTCCACGATCGAGGTCTGACGTTGTTCTGCCTGCCACACGCGGGCGGCGGCGCGGCTTCCTTCTTCCGATGGCAAAAGCAACTTGGCGACCGCTTGGCGGTCATTCCCATCTTGCTGCCCGGACGCGAATCGCGGTTCGCCGAGCCAGCTTACGACAATCTCGAACATCTCCTGGACGACTTGATGGACGATCTGGTCTCAAGGTTACCTCAGCAATACGCGTTCTTCGGTCATAGCATGGGTGCGCTGATTGCCTTTGAACTAACCCACCGTTTGCAGCAAGAACGACTGGAACTTCCCCAGAGATTGTTTCTATCCGCAGTGCAATCTCCCCAGCTTCCGCGCCGGCATGACCAGCTTCAAAATTTGGCCGATGATGACCTCGTTAGCGCCGTCGTCCATCGCTACATGGCCGCTGTCAATGTCTCCGCCGCAGAAAAGGAACTCATGGGTCTGATGGTCAAGACTCTGCGTGCCGACATCACATTGCTGAAAACACATAAATTCAATTCCGCGCGCGATCCCCTCCCCTGCCCTTTTTCGGTGTACGGAGGACGCGAGGATCCGGTCGTCTCTCAACAGGATCTGGAAGGTTGGGCCGAATTGACGGCAGGACATTTTGAGCTGCAGATGGTCGCCGGCGATCATTTCTATCTTCGCCAGCACGAAGATGTCGTATGCCAGATGCTGCAAAGCCGCTTAAGCCTGGCTTAAGCGCTCTTAGCGACCGTCGCCATCGGAATGGTCTCGACCCGATCATTCCATACTATCTTGTGCCGATGCAATTCGGCAAGCACCTGCCGATCATTCCAATAGTTGGTATGGCCTTTCGGATCAACCGGTACATCCTTGACCGTCAGCTTACCAAAATGACGCTCTGGCACGTCTTCATCGTATATGAAGGTGCCGACGAAATCGTCGATCCGGAAGATATTGATCCACCGCGAAACGTGGTTACGAAAGTAGGACCAATGGGCATGGTCCAAGCTGGGGTACAGATTACTGAAATAGTGCTGGTACAAGTGCCGAAAAGGGGAGCCCATGGTAACGAAGGTGACCGAGCGAAATCGTTGGAACATCTTCGCATTGTCGGGATCACGTAACGCCTCGACGGCGACGATGGTCCCTTGGCTGTGAGCAACGACCGTCAAATCGCAATCCGGACGTGCTTGTTCGCACAACAATTCCATCGTCGCTTTGAAACGATCTTGGATCGCTTCTCGATAGACGTACCGGACTTCGTCCGTTTCCTCGTTTAACTCTTGGTAAAAATGGGTCACGACGTCGAACACGATGTCGACACCAATACGGATATAGGGAGGAAAGTAAATCACCGCAAACCCAATCAAGACTGTCACCACCAGTGCAAATTCGCCGCCCCAGGCCAGCCAGGGCCCTATCGGCGTATCCTCCCAGCGCACATAGGGCATGATCACACGATAAGCTGCGAGGTAGAGAATCACCGAGATACCTATCATCGACGCCAGCACGGTTACGATTTGAATCGTTCGATGCACGATCAACCGGGGTGCCGGACGGGACTTGCGATAGTTTGCGCTATTGTGGAGGCGAGACCACAGCACCAATCGCCCGGCGGAAATCGCAGCCACGCCTAACAACACCGATGCCATCAACCACTGAAGCCGGTAGAGCGGCACGGCGAGATCAAATAGATCCTGCAGTTCTTCACGTTGGCCCACCAATTTGCTGGACATCTGGTAGCCTAACAGCCACAGGGTAGGAAACATCTGACCCCAGAAACCGACCGTCAACGCCGGCAGTAGCAAACCGGCGTCAATGCCACGCGGCCAATTGCCAGGACGCCATCTGGCCAGTCCCCACCAAAGAAACATCGACGCGACCATCAGTGTCAGCAGCAACCAGACCATCTCCAGAACATGGATAACAATTTCCGCGTGCCAGAGGATTACACTGGTTGTCGCTAATTTGTGCGGCCAGCCGATTTGATAACCAGCTAACAAGGCCAAATCAAACGCCCAAAAACCAACCCACCAATAGAATCCGCGAAACCGCGGCCCAACAGTGCGCCAAGCACGCATCACGGCGATTCCCAGCGTCAGCAACGCTGTACCCATGACAATCCAATTGGCAAATTGCCAATTATTGTAAACCGGTTCCGCAAATCGCAGCAGCGCCACGCCGACGATCATCAGCACCGCCATGATCACATTGACGGCTGCCAAAGGCGCTTCCAGCAAATCAGCACAGCGATCGCCCGTCCACCGCAACATCCGCGCCGCCCAACCACGTTGCGAGGCGGCCTGGTGGGCGACGAATCGCAAGCCGAATAGCACGGCGAGCAACCCTTGAAACAAACCGAACCGGCCAGCGCGAATATGTGAGATATCACCCCAAAACACCTCAGACAAATAGGCGCTCTGATCTCCACGCAATAACCGATGCGTGTGCACTGGAAAGCAATTTCGGTTACGCGGTTCCCCTCTCGGCTCCTCAAGCCAATGGACGGTCCCGTGCGACTCCAGCGGCGCGTCGGGATCGGCCAGCGAACGCGCAAAGAGATCAACCGTTTCGCCAGGCTTCGGATCTCCGACACCGTGAACGACCAAAACAAGATGATCATGCTGCTGGCCCGACGCACTCATCGTGGCGGGATACTACCCAGAAAACCGGCTAGCCGCGAAGACGAATTTGGCTGGCGACGGGCTGCGGGGTGCCGGAAGGGCTTTCCTCTCCTTCTACCGACTTGTCCGGGAGAAACATGAGTGTTTAAGCTAGTACCTTGAATCGCTCAGCTTTGTCAGTAGGACAGGATTGCATCTTGTCCGGACGGGTTGAAAACCCGTCCTACAATGTCACAAAATCGAATGATTAGAGACGCTAGATGCAAGTCAGAAGGAAACATCGTCCGGCCGGCTTGTCCGGCATCCGGCGGGAGAACACTCGCCAGGTGCTAGCTATCCAGACATTCGGAGACCATTCATGACGGATCACAAAATTGTTTCAAACACTGAGTGGCTTGCATCGCGCAAAGCGTTGTTGACTAAGGAAAAGGAACTCTCGCGACTCCGGGACGAACTGACTGAGCAGCGGCAGCAGCTGACTTGGGAAGAGGTTGAGAAGGAGTATGTCTTCGCAGGACCCGATGGCAAAAAGTCGCTGGCCGAACTGTTTGTTGGACGTAGCCAGAAGTTTTGAAATTGCGCGGCTCAATTGGGAGGTATCAATTCCGCGAGCAGAAGTCCCTCAAAAAAAGCAGCCCCACCGATCACGACCAGCCGCAGCTCGGCAGACCCCTTGTCTGCCCCTGCGTTCATGCTGCCCAAATAACGGTCGTCAAAATACGCGTTGATCGTTTCAGCCAGATGGTCCAAATGGATTTCAACGTAATTGGAAGAATCGCCAGGTTTCAGGGGATCCATCAAAACTGGACGGCGTTCTGGCGACACACCACCCGTGTCACGATTGTACCGGCCGAACACCACCGATTTCCGAGACCATTGAATGACGACGTGTGAATCTTGCGCATGGGAACGGACATCATCGGATTCCTCCGTCGGAGACTGGACCAGGTGAACCTGAACAGCCTGAGCATCCTTCAAATAGCAGAACGAGAACGACGGGGACAAGAATACCAAACATTCGTATCGGCTTAGCTCGCATCGCCTTAACTCGACTGGCCGCACCTTCGACATTACCCTCTTGCTGAAAAAGTGAAAGTTGCGGAGATTCGGCTGTCGCGGTGGTGACATTCGTAACCGAGCAGTCGACCGTCGGCGTTGCTAAATCCGTCTCGGCGGTCACTTGTTGGTGAAGTCCGTCTAAAGAAAAATTCCTAAGGCCGTCAATACTATCGATGAGTTCGCCGTAGTCTTGCGGTCTCATCTTTGGCTGCTCGGCCATCATCGTGTTGACGAGATCAATCGAATCGTTGCTCAGATGAGGATTCGCCGCCTGCAAGGATCGGCGCTGCCCCTTGATGCGATTCGCCAGGATCGAGCTGAATGAACTGCCTTCGTAAGGAGGCTTTCCGGTGAACATGAATTGCAAAGTTACACCCAAGGCATAAATATCGGCTCGATGATCGACCTGCGATTCTTGAAGTTACTCTGGAGCCATGTAGTGAGGAGTTCCCAGAATCGCCCCAGCTGACGTCATGCGGGTTTGGTCCGAACTCACCGACAAAGCGGCCAGCCCGAAATCCGTAATCTTGCCATGGGGACTCCTTGCGGCAGGGGATATCCCGCCGGCGGGTCCGTTAGCAAGACATTGTCAGGTTTTATGTCACGATGAACAACGTTTCGTTCCGCGGCATGCGCGAGTCCCGCCGCCATCTGGCCGGCAATCGACCACGCCGCGCCTTCACGCAATCGACCCTCACGGGCGACGTAACTCGAAATCGTCACGCCATCGATCAATTCCATCGTCAAGAATAAGCGGCCGTTGTGGTTTCCAAAATCGATTGCGGAGACGATATTTGGATGGCGCAGTCCACCGATTGTGCGAGCTTCCTGCTCGAATCGGGCCAGTATGCCCGGTTGGTATAAACGGGACACGAGCACCGTCTTCAGTGCCATGATACGATCGAGATTCAATTGGCGAGCTTTGAAGACGACCCCTAACCCACCATACCCCAAGACATCGACGATCTCGTAGCCTGGAGCCACATCAGCTGGCTGCGCCAAGGCTCGGACAATGTCAGATTGGACGGAAGTCAACAATCCGTTTTCGACGGCCAGCTGCGAGGGCTCGAGCTGTTTTGCCTCCGCCTCGCGGCGCAGGTCACGAGCCTCGCCCTCGCTGAGATATTTTCGCTGGACGGCCGTCAACAACCAGTTCCATTTGGCATCGAGATTTAGCGAGTCGCCGGAATCCATTGGCCCAGAGTCCCGTCAAACACGCCTCATGGCTGGAGCAACGTCAGTTGTTCAATTAACGCTCTGATTGAGGGGCGATCGCCTACGTTCTGTCCCACGTAGGAAAATCGTGCACGACCCTGCTTGTCAAAAATGTACGTCGAAGGTTGAGCCCGGTTCGCCTCAATACCGAAAAAACGCACAGCCTCTAAACTATCGTCCAATACAATTGGAAAGGGAACGCTCTCGATCTCGCTTTGGTCAGCCGTTTTGACGGAACGCAACAAATCATCGAGTTGGCCGTTCCCTCCAGGATAGACAAGGAGTACTTCGGTATCGAGTTTCTCAAAATCGGGATAATTCGAGATCAGTCGAGATCAGTCGAGAAGTCTGAACCTGGCAGAATGGACACAGGGGCTGAGTAAAACCTCTGGTTACTGTCACCAACAGATTCTTCTTGCCAACGTAGTCGCTGATATTAACCGGATTCCCAAATCGGTCGACGAAGTTCAACTCATCGACATTTTCGGGAGCGTCGACATTCGACGCTACATCGGCGGCGAATTCTATTTCAAATGAATTTCCAGCAGTCCCATCTCCAGTAGTCCCATAGCCTCCGGAACCGGACCTTCGTTGGTCGTCGCATGCGCAAACCGACACCATCCCAATAATTCTGATTCGATTCGTACCAAGCATCGTAATAGACGAGAGCCGATGTGCAAAGGGATCCGCCTCGCTTGCTCCGCCATGATGGTAGCAGGATAATGTCGTCATGGCTCCAGCCGGTCCCGCCAAGTTGCCACTTGTCACTGCCCGAAAGCCGTCTGAGATGACTTTTTACCTATGACGGTCTCCAGCCGATGAACGAAACTGAGCCGCAAGTGCGAGCGACACCACGGCGCACTTCTGGCGCTATCCCCATTTGGCTTCTGATCGTTGCTTTTGCCTGCCTGAATCCATTTATTCTGACACTTATCAAATGGTTAGGTGTCCCCAACGCCGTCAGCGGAATACTCCGATTCTTTATGTGGATCGGAATTCTCTTAGGCGAGTGCTGTTTCGTGGTGGTCGTCGCTGGTCTGACCCGACGAACTTGGCTGGGCGGATACTTTCTCGGGATGCTCCTAATCGCCATCCTGCTATCCGGCGCCATTTTGGGCGCGGACCAATGGGATAACCGTGATTTTGTCAACAGAATCGTCTTCTTATTCATGGTGCCGGCACTTCTGTTAGTAGCCGCGGCGCCACTCTATACATGTCGTCAACTGCTCGGCTGGCGTCTCGTCTGCCGCCGGCAGCAGCTAACAAAGAGAATGCCCTTCCAAATTGAAGATTTATTGTGCCTTGTCGCCATTGTGGCCACCGCGATAGTGTTATTACGCGCCCCAATGGCGATCAGGGAATCGGATCCAGACGACTATTGGCGTGGAACGCTATCTGCTTTGTTAGCGCTATTTCTTGTCGGTTTGATAGCCTTGCCATTAATAACCTGGCTTGTCTTTGGCTGGCGCTATCGCGTAGCTGCGTATGTTGGTCTGCTGCTATTTCCAGTTACCATCATCGGCGTGTTGGGTACGGTTGCCTTCTGGGCAGACTCTTCGTCTAGCAATTGGAATGATCGAATGGAGATGCTTAGTTACATTTCCATGATACTGGGTGCTTACTTTGGACCGTTCTATTTCGGACTCATCGTCTTGCGGCTGTTTGGCTTTGCCTTAGTAAGGCAGCCGCATCCAAGCACGGTCATTGAGGCGGATCTTCAAACACTGGATAAATCCGAGAAGCTTCGCCAAAGGAACCGAACGAGGTGGCGAATCGCTGGCGCCTTGGCCGTGATGACGCTAGTGAGCGTCTGTATGGCCTCTCTGCAATCCTGGCGGCGTGCAACCGATGCAGAGCACGAACGACTCAACCAAATCGCCAGTCAACTCGGCGGAGCGGCCCACGCCAAGAACAGGAAGCTGACCCGGTTCAGCCTGGGTGTCAACGCTACTGACGGCGACATCAAAAGTTTCCAACCTTGTCGGGATATTGATACGATCGATCTCTCGATGCCGAACCTTACCGACGCCGGGCTGGAAAACCTAAAATACTTCCCAAGCGTGTCGACGATCAGGCTCAATAGGGCAGCCATCACGGACGACGGTTTGGCTCAGCTCTCCGAACTCAAGAATCTAAAGTCTCTGTGGCTGAATCAAACCCAAATCACGGGTGCCGGACTGGTACACCTCATCGACCATCTCAATCTGTCGCATATTAGGTTAAACGCAACTCTGGTCGACGATGCCACGTCGGAAATTCTGCCTCGTTTTAAAGAACTAAATGTTTTGACACTGGGCGACACCTTGATAACCGATAACGCCCTACGACATCTCTCAGCTATGACTGAGATTCGTGAGTTTGACATTTTTAATACCGCGATCACAGACGCCGGCCTCGCCGAGATGCGGACCATGATCAAGCTATTGTCCATGGACGCATCGAGTTGCCAGATAACCGGCGACGGCTTTCGACATTGGCCCCCTCGGCCCGAAAGGCAAACGTTACACGGATCGTACTTCGGTCAAGTGTGCGAATCGACAGTTAGTGTTTTTCGAAAAACGACTCGGCGTTCACGTCTTTAATTCCACCGTGAGATATTATGAGAAGAAAATGCCAAGCAACAGGATAATTGTAATTGCTTCCTGAGTGTCTAGGGCTCGTACGGAGAAAACGTCCGAAATCAGACGATTCCAAACTTCACGCACGAAATAGGCCGCAACGAACAAAAAGACAAGAAAATGCACCATGTCTAAAACAGTGCTAATGACCAATGACCAATAACCAATCCACCGGATCAGACCGAGAGCTGTTTCGCCGCATCTGGAGTCTTTCCTGGCCCACCGTCCTGTACGGTGCGTCGGAAGCCAGCCTGGGATTCGTCGATCTGCTCATGGTTCGCTCGTTCGGCGCGGACGCGACGGCTGCCATCGGAGTGAGTCGGCAAGTTACCTTTCTTGTGGACGCTGTGGTGATCGCGCTCGCTACCGGAATCGTCACGTTGGTCAGTCAAGCCGTGGGGGCGCAAAGATGGGACGAGGTCCATAAAATCCTCCGCCAATGTGTTCTACTCGTGTTCCTGCTGGGCGTGCCAACGGCTGTAATTGGTTCCTTTGCCAGTGGCCCGTTACTGAGTAGCCTGCAGGCCAGTACCGAAACTGTCGCGCATGCTCAACCATACCTGCGTGTCTATTTTTTAGGAGTCGTGTTTAACTGGCTCGGCGTCGTCGGTGCCGCATACTATCGTGGAACGGGCAACGCGATCACGCCGCTGAAGTTGGCGCTTGGCGTCGCTCTAATTAACGTGCCGCTAAATTACTTGTTCATCCATGGAGCGGGAGCTGTGCCTTCGCTGGGAGTCCCAGGCGCAGCGGTGGCGACCGTCTTGGCTCGCAGTTGCGGCGCGTTGGCTTACCTGCTGCTGCTGAAGGGTGTAGCACGCCGTACTCAACCAGATTCCTCGGTGACACCGGCGCAGACCGTGGCCACGGTACGTGGATTCGATTGGCGATTGATCAAACGCATCCTCCGCGTGGGAACGCCGATGGCACTGACGGGACTGGCGCGCAATGGTTCACGGTTGGTTTTTTTGAGCATTATCGGTGCGGGAGCGCTGGGCATGTCCCTGCACGCGGCCGTCGGGGTCGGTCTTCAGGTTCGGTTACTAAGTGTGCTGCCGGCCCTGGCGTTTCAGGTGGCGACCGCCGCGCTGGTCGGTCAGGCCATCGGCCGTCGAGATTTTGTGGAAGCTGCCCAGTTGGGTCGACGGAGTGTGCAACTGCTGGCGTTGATCATGACACTGGTCGTGGGCTCGATCATGCTGCTGGCAGGGCCGATTGCGAGCCTATTAATCGACGACCCAACCGTCGCCGAAGTGGGTGCCACGGTGCTGAGGTGGTTCGCCGTGGGCCAATTTCTTAGCGCTCTGAACATTACACTGCAAGGAACCTTAATGGGCGCGGGGGATACCTTGCCCAACTTGCGCTACACACTGCTGAGCCAGTGGATCATCATGTTGCCGGTGGCTTATGCCACTTCATCGATCCCGGGCTGGGAACTTTACGGCCCCTTACTGGCCTGGATCCTTGCCCCAGCCATCTTGCTGGTATGGATCGCCCGGCGTTTCCTCGGCGGAAAATGGAGGCGGGTTGCCGAGGAACTCACCATTACTTGATTCATTCACCGTGTTTGATAGCATACCAGCTCGTCCACGCCTTGTTAGCTTTTCCGACAACTGTTTTTTTTTAGTACAGGAGGTTTTTCCATGTTTAGTCTTCCCCCCAAATACCGGTACTTCAAAATCCTATTGCTGTTTGTTTTGGCTGGGTCCGTCTGGTTGTCAGCCAGTGTTCGCAGTGCCGCTGCCGAACCGATCGGAGAGGTGGATCAGAACGATCTGCTTCAGGCGCAGAAGAACGACTCGAATTGGTTGATGTACGGCCGCACGTACGACAGCAACCGCTACTCGGAATTGAACCAGATCAATAAAAATAATGTTGCCAAACTGATCCCCGTCTGGACGTTTCAGACCGGGGTACTGGATGGCTTTGAATGTTCGCCGCTAGTGATCGACGGCATCATGTACATCACAACGCCTTGGAACCACGCCTACGCCATTGATTGTCGAACCGGTTCCCAGCTGTGGCACTATCAGAAATCACTGCCGGAAAATATGGCCTTGTGTTGCGACGCGGTGAATCGCGGCTTCGCCGCTTGGGGCAATCGCCTCTATATGTCGACGCTGGACGCACACCTGGTTTGTTTGGATCGTAACACGGGTGAGGAAATCTGGGACGAAGCGATCACGGTCGAAGGTGCGGAGGGGGAGGAAGAAGGTGACATCTACAAGCTCGCTTACAGTGCCACCGTGGCACCGCTGGTGATCAAGGACAAGGTCATCATCGGCATTAGCGGAGCCGAATATGGAATTCGCGGTTTCATCGATGCCTACCACGTCGAAACCGGCAAGCGACTTTGGCGTTTCTACACAGTTCCTAGCGCCGACGACAAAGAGGACCACGCCCAAGAAGCACTGAAAAGCTGGGAAGGTCAATCGTGGCTGACCGGCGGCGGCTCGGCCTGGGTGACGGGTACTTACGATCCCGATTTGAACAGCTTGTATTGGGGGATTGGTAATCCTTCTCCGGACTTTAATGGTGAGGTCCGCAAAGGAGACAACCTCTACACCTGTTCAATTGTTGCACTGAATCCCGATGACGGTACCTACAAATGGCATTTCCAAAACAGCCCCCACGATGTCTGGGACTATGACGGCGTGAACACACCCGTGTTGGTGGACGTGAAGAGGGACGGCCGGAAGGTCAAGGCGTTGGTCCAGGCACATCGCAACGGATACTTCTATTGCTTGAATCGTGAAAACGGCAAGTTCCTTTATGGCAAACCATTCTGCGAAATAAACTGGACCGATCGCACCAAGGGTGACGATGGCCTCGACCCGGTGACCGGCAGGCCCTATGTCAGCCCGGCGGCGATGCCCACGGAAGAGGGTGTTCGTGTGTGTCCGGGGGCCGCCGGTGGAAAAGAATGGAATCCTATGGCCTATCATCCCGGAACCGGTTGCGCCTATGTGCCTGTGATTAACAACTGTGCTAAGTTCACTTCAGGCAAGGCATTCTACATCAAGGGCCAGCCTTACTGGGGCAGCTCCCTGACACTGATTGACAACGAAGCTTCTGGATCGCTCAAGGCGATTGATGTCCACACCGGTAAGATCAAATGGGACGTTGCGACACGGTCGCCGATGGTGGCAGGCGTTTTGGCCACAGCCGGTGGGTTGGTATTTACCGGGGATGCGGAAGGTTTCTTTTCCGCCTATGACGCCGACAGCGGAGAGGTGCTTTGGTATTTCCAATGCGGTTCCGGACACCATGCGTCTCCCGTTACTTACACGCTGGACGGACGCCAATACATTGTGGTGTGCGCTGGCTGGGGCGGTTGGACGGCGGGCTTTGCCGGAGACGGAGCCCCTTGGCTGAGAGATGCGCGGCGGGGCAACACAATGTTTGTCTTTGCGCTGCCTGAATAGCCGTAGCATTGTGTTATGCGTTGTGCGTAGTGTTAACCCATGCGATCCACCGAACAGAGTTCAACGGTACTAACCTTGACAGTTCCGCCAACCGCCCAGACGCCAGTACCCCGCCCAACTTCGCTTGACGGGCTACGTAGGACAGGTTTTCAATCTGTCCTGGACAGGATGAAATGTAGGACAGGTTTGCTACATGTCCTGGACAGGATGCAATCCTGTCCTACGCTTCAAATAAACGTCGTCTGGATACTAGGGCTACTCGGCGGCCTGGCCGTCGCACAGGCCGCGAATTCCACGGAGCCACCTCGAGCCGACCCGCCGCATACGGAGGTTGTGCGTTTTGGTGTCATCCCGTCGTCGATGCCACGTAGCGGACTCTCATCCAGCGGTGACGCCCGTGGCACCGACGTAGAGGTAGCCCGCCTAATCGCGCGCGAACTTGGCCGCCGGCTTGAACTCAACTGGTGCCAATCGGATACCTGCCGTTGGCGGAAGTTACGCGCGCGGGAGATCGATATCGTGGTCGGTGTGCCTCACCAATCGGTGGAATCGTCGGATGTCGCCTGGACGGCACCCTACGCGGCGGGCCAGTTCGGTTTGGTGGTCCCACGTGAGGCGAAAGGGGTTCGCTCGCTGCGCGATCTGCAAGGAAAACGGGTTGGTATCGTGACGGGCACCGTGCCGGTCGATACATCGAGGCATACGGTTGTGCGCTTTCCGTCTCGACATGCGTTGATCGAGAGTTTTCAATCCGCAAAACTGGACGCGGCGCTACTCGACATCGACTTTACGGCATGGCATCTCAAAGAGTATCCGACGGCGACACTGCGATTAGTACCGGAATTCGTTCCGCAACAGCGTTGGAGCATTGGCATGGCGGTTCGCGCTGATGACGAAGCGCTGCGAACACAGATCGATCAGGCCGTCAGGACATGCTTGCAGAAAGCGAAATTCGTGCCGCTGTTTGCTGACTACGGTCTGGTGCACCGCGCGCCCCTGGTCAAGAAGCCCCAAGCTCAAGCTGAGGTAGCCGAGGAAAGTTGGCCACGCATCCAGAGCACGGGCAAATTGACCGTGAGCATGGATCCGGCCAATCTCCCCTTTTCCAGCGCCCCCAATGAAATCGCAGATGCCGAGCGGCCTGGATTCGATGTCGAATTGGCCCGCGCCCTGGCCAAACAGCTGCAAGTCGACATTGAACTGAAGTGGATCGATGTGCATCGAGAGACGGCAATCGGAGAGCTTCTGGACCACCAGTGCGACGTGGCTTTTGGCGCGGCGGTCGATCCGAATGCCATGGACGACGAAGAAGAACTCAGCGGCAAGGTGATCTACTCGCGGCCTTATTATGGGACAGGCTACTTGTTGGTTGCACGAAAGGACGGGCCACAAATCAAATCGCTCAAAGAGATTCAGGGACGAGCATCACGTCGACTAGGAACCCAGGCGGGAACTGTCGCCGACTACGAACTGCGACAGCGCGGTTATCTTCGTCGCCTGTTCGGAACTCAGCTGGCCGTGCTCAAGGCGGTAAGTGACGGAGACATCGACTATGGCTACCTGTGGGCGAATGTGGGCTGGATGCTGCACCATTCGCCTGATCTGAACGCCAGGCTCATTCCGGGATACGTCCCACAAGATCGCTGGAACTTTGCCGTCGCCATGCGAAAGGGTGACGTGACGTTGAAGCGGCATATCGATGCGGGCTTGCAGAATTTAACGCAAACCGGAGTGGTTGCCGAAACGCTTGGCCGTTACCACGTGCCCTATTTTGAACCATTCACGAGTGCGACAGATGCTGGTAGCGAGCAGCTTGATGCCGGGTTCGCGCAGCTGGATGCCGGGGTCGCAAACGGCAGCGACGAGGTGGCGACACGCAAGCCGGTTGATCGCGGCCTCGAGCCACAAATGCAACGCCGCCAACGTTCTCGAGCCAGTTATGGCGGTTTGGAAAAAGTTCGTGCGCGCGGCACATTGGTCGTGGGCCTCGATCAGAATAACCTGCCGCTTTCCTCCGCCCACCCGAAACCCTCTGGCCTCGATTATGAAATCGCGGAACTGATCGCCGCCAGGTTGGATGTTGTGCTGGACATCTATTGGGCGTACTCTTCCCACGACTCGTACCCTTCGAAATTAGCCAACAAGTATTTTTGTGATGTCATGCTGGGAGTCATGCCGGATGATCGGTTTTCAAAGCGCGTGATTTACACGAATCCTTACTACTATGCAGGCTACCAGCTGGTAGTCGCCGCAGGCGTGGATAGTGTGAACGACGAGACGAGCACCGATATCGCCATCGAACCCGGCATCGCCATTCGCGGGCTGGCAGGCCGCGGGGTCAAACAATATCCGGATTTACACACAATATTAGAGTCCGTCGCCAACGGGCAAGCACAGGTCGGTTACGTGATCGCGACCAAAGGTCAATGGCTAGCGGCCCAAAAGTGGCCCGGCCAACTTCAATTCCAGGAATCCCGCACGACGGCTGACCGCTTTCCGATTTGTGCCGCAGTGCGGCGTACCGAACCAGATCTGAAGGATGCGATCGAAAACGTACTCCAGCAGCTGCACGTTTCCGGACAACTAGCCGAGGTATTCGCCCGTTGGAATGTTCCCTACGACACCCGGCAACTGGATGAAAAGTAGAAGTTGATGGGGTGGCAGGCTGGGCTTTATGTTTACCCACGTCTTCCACTGCAGCTTGCGCGAAGAGATAGCGAAATTGGGATTTAGCTCGGGAGGATTAGCGATGCCAATGATTATAGCCATCAACTTACGTCGTAGCGCGAACGCGATATTGATAGTAACCATGGTGTTGGGATGGATGGCACCCACCACGATCTTTGCCGAAGAAGCGACTTCATTGCCAGACACTCATTCGGACGACAAAAGCACGTCGCCGGCACCCGCTGACGCGTTGGCACTGGACGAAGGAAAGTCCATGTTTCGTGGACTCTGCAGCGGCTGCCATGGCGGTGCGGGACGGGGCGGAAAAGGGCCCAACCTGACCGATCAGCGTTGGTTGCACGGAGACACGGACGCGGACATCGCCAAAGTGATTCAGAACGGTGTTCGTGGCACCACCATGAAGAAGCTGGGCGAGTCGCTGAAAGAAGAACAAATTGCTAAGATAATTGCCTACATCCGCTCCTTGACACAGGGCCCTGGGGACAGTGATTGGAAACCCTACTATCTGGGTGACAGTGCCGAAGGAGAAAAGCTTTTTTTTGCGACCGACGGTAAGGCCGTGTGTAATAAGTGTCACCAGCTGAACCGGCGAGGTGGAGGGATCGGGCCGGCCTTGGACCGTATCGCCAGCCGACGATCTCCACAGTACATCATGGAAGCCATCGTCCGGCCGTCGCTGGACATTGATCCTCAATACGAGCAAGTCATGGTCGTCACCGACCGCGGGAAGACGATTCAAGGCTTACGAATCAATGAATCCAACTTTAGCATCCAGCTGCGAGAGGAAAACGGGCAATTCCATTCATTGAATAAGAAGAATCTCGAGGAACTACAAAAACTAGAGACCTCGATCATGCCAAATAACTTGGACGAGACTTTGACCGTTAAACAATTACATGACCTTTTTTCGTTCCTGATCGAATTGGAGTAATCAGACATGCAATGGACAAAACCAGATTTCGAGGAGATTGCGCTCAGCATGGAAGTCACGGCCTACTCGAACACAGACGATGAGACCACGCCGCCGATGGAGGGCCCGGTATTGGCTCGGTCATCACGCGGGATGCCGGCCCCACAAGAACATTCGCGCGAGTAACAGACGGCATGCGGATTCGCATCCTTGGTTCGGCAGCTGGCGGGGGACTTCCCCAATGGAATTGCGGCTGTCCGAATTGCCGGGCAGCCAGGGATGGTTCACCGCACGTCCTGCCGCGCACGCAATCGTCGGTCGCGATTTCGGCGGAAGGTCGTTGGTGGTTTCTCTTGAATGTGTCGCCCGACGTGCGACAGCAAATGATGCAATTCGCGGAGCTTGGTCTCACCGACAACGAACCTCGAGGTACGTCGATCGCTGGTTGCTTGCTAACTGACGCCGAGTTCGACCACACCTCCGGTCTGTTACAGCTGCGGGAAGGATGTGTTTTTTCGATCACCAGCACGCCTCTTGTCCGTCGGTGGCTAAACGATTTCTTTCCCATCGGAAGGTTGTTATCGAAGATTGCCGAACGCCCTTGGAACGAGTTTTCGGTCGATGCCGCCGACGAACTGACGCTACCAGACGGATCCTCAAGTGGGTTGACGGTGCGAGCCTTCGCGACGGGCCGCGATGTTCCGCGTTTTGTGCCTGAGCCGGCCGAAACAGCCGCAGGATCGGTCGTCGGTCTGGAAATTCGCGACCAAGCGACGGGAGGAAAGTTGGTCTACGCACCGTGCGTCCCGGCCATCGACCAACCTCTTCAAGAGTCCGTCAAGGGAGCGGATTGTGTGCTGGTGGACGGTACGTTTTGGTCAAACGACGAGCCTCAACAGTTTGGCATCACCGACCGCACGGCGACCGACATGGGTCATCTTCCCGTCGACGGTCCCAACGGCAGCCTCGCCTGGCTGGCCGATTTGCCGGTTGCAGATCGCGTTTACGTCCACATCAACAACACCAATCCAATGCTGGACTCGACCAGCGGCGAACACGCCGAGGTAACGCGGCTTGAAATTCGTGTGGGGGCAGACGGTGATGAGTTTGTGATTTAGAACATATATGAAACGTTTCAGGTTTCAGGTGGAGAGTCTTGCCGATACCCGACCACTGAGCACTGAAACCTGAACACGTTGATGATTTCCCACTTCGCTGGCTTCCCGCCCGCAAAGTAGCGCCGTCCAAAAAGCAGGGGGTCCTCTCCAATGCAAGCCTGGTCCCCGGAAGAATTCGAACGCCAGCTCCGACAGGTGGGCGAAGGGGGCTACCACGACAAGCATCCGTTCCACCAACTGATGCACGAAGGGACGTTGACGCCGGAGCAAATCCGCTGCTGGGTTGCCAACCGGTTTTATTATCAGAAGAGCATACCTATTAAAGATGCTATCTTGTTGTCACGAATTCCCGTGCAAAACATCCGTCAGCATTGGGTGCAGCGAATCGTCGATCACGATGGAAGCGATACTGAACCGGGCGGTATCGAGAAATGGCTTCGTTTGGGTGAAGGAGTAGGCCTTTCACGGACGGAATTGGAGCAAGATCGCCACCTGTTGCCTGGTGTGCGGTACGCCGTGGACGCTTATGTGAATTTCGTCGCTACCAGACCCTGGGTCGAGGGAGTCGCCTCGTCATTGACCGAACTGTTTGCTCCACAATTGATGAAAGATCGCCTCAGCGCACTGGAAACAAAGTATGATTGGATCGATCCGGAGGCGTTCGCCTACTTTCGCGCGCGACCACCATTGGCAACGCGAGATAGCCAGCACGGTATGTCGGTGGTGTTGTCGTATTGCCAAGACCTGCCATCTCAGCAAAACGCGGTCGCGGCCCTGCGGTTCAAATGTGACGTATTATGGGCTCAGCTGGACGCGATTTATCTTCACAGTGTCGTCACTCCGCTGGGTCACGGTCAGCAAGCAGGGCGCGATAAGTGACTAAACACGAAACCATCGGTCGGCCAACGTTAGCGCCCGGCGTCCGGTATCGGTGGGACGATATCCGCCAGCAGCACCAATTGCTGTTTCCCGAGGGGATGCTCGTGCTGAACGAGAGTGGCGCCGCCATTGTGCAACGGTGCGACGGCCGAAGCGCTGAGGCAATTCGGGAGCAGTTGGCGAAGTTGGTTTCTCATGGTCAATTAGACGACGACGTTGACGAGTTCCTCAGTCGCCTGGCAACGCGAGGTTGGATTAACGATGACGACACCTCCTAGGCCGCTGGCCCTCTTGGCCGAGCTAACCTACCGCTGTCCGTTGAAGTGTCCATATTGCAGCAATCCGCTGCAGCTACGACGGTATGCGCAAGAGTTGGACACGGAAACATGGAAGCGTGTATTGGCAGAAGCCGCGTCTTTGGGTGTCGTGCAGGTTCACTTTTCCGGCGGCGAGCCTATGGTGCGTCGTGACCTGTGCGAGCTAACTGGCGCCGCTCACGAGCTCCAACTCTATTCGAACCTAAGCACGGGCGCTACGTTGGCCGACTTCGCCAAACTGCAGGAACTCAAGTCGTCGGGTCTGGATGCCTTGCAGATCAGCCTGCTGGATTCCGACGGCGATGCCAACGACCAACTGGCGGGCGGACGTTCATTCGACAAGAAGCGACAGGCCGTCGAGCACGCCAAGGAACTTGAATTCCCCGTGACGCTGAACGTCGTGCTGCACCGACAGAATCTGGACCACCTGGAGGCCATTCTTGATTTGGCATCCGACTGGCATGTCGACAAGCTGGAATTAGCCCATGTCCAATACACGGGCTGGGCATTTCTCAATCGAGCCGCATTACTACCCAGCCCCGGCCAGGTCCAACGAGCAAGTGATCTCGTGGCAAAGGCACGCGAGCAATTCGCTGGCCAATTTGAAATCCAGCACGTCTTGCCCGACTATTTCCAGAGTTACCCAAAGGCATGTCTACAGGGATGGGGCCAGGTGTTCATGACGGTGGCACCGGACGGAGCCGTTTTGCCTTGCCAAACGGCCCGAGAGATTTCCGGACTCGATTTTCCAGAGGTCCGCACCTCTTCGCTCGAACAGATCTGGTTTACGGACCCCCTCTTCCAACGTTTTCGCGGGACGGACTGGATGCCCGAGCCCTGTCGAAGCTGCGACCGTCGCGAAATCGACTTTGGCGGCTGTCGCTGCCAGGCGTATCTGTTAACCGGTGACGTTTCGGCTACCGACCCGGTCTGTCACTTGTCGCCACAACATCATCTGATCGAGGACGCACTAGGTGAGACCGGCGGTCTACCGCATGAATTGTCTTACCGTACGATGGATGGCGCGCTGTAGGACAACACTTCGCAGCGGAGATTCGGTTGAAAGCACTAACTGGTCGTCTTTGCCGGATGCCACTTATTCAAGTCAACGGGGAGATGATCAAATGGACAACGCCCTCAATCGCAACCTTATCTTGGCCGCCGTGTTGTGCATTGACATGATATTGAAAGAGTGAATGGAGTGCTGGCCGCGATGCAATTGAGTTGGGATACGTATTTCACAGCGAACCGGCGATCAATTCCCCGACCAGACGACTGCATACAGCAAGCTGAGGCCACCGTATCCAAGCGTGCAGAGAATGTGGATGGACGTGCGGACAAGATGGCCGCGCCAGTGGCTGCTGCTGTAGCAACTCCACTGAAGGACTGCCCGGATTCCCCAGTACAGACCGATGCAGCCTGCCAGCCATACGAGTACCGGGTTGCCACCTGTCGATAATTCCCCAGCGAATCTCCAAGTCGTTGAACCGAAGATGCCAACGGTAATCGAGATGAACCACAGGTGAACCTGAAGACTTCGTGAAGCAAACGCGGCAGACGTTTGAGGTCCACGCTATTGTGACAAGGTAACTGTCGAACTCATTTCTTCACTCCTGGCAACACCTCGCGAATTCCCCGCTCCCAGCGATAAGGGATGTCCTGGATATGGAAAGCGTTGGCGAGAACTGGCTGCGCCCGATCGAAAGGCGGATGCTTGAAGAAAGAAGTTTCAAGGACCCGCACCGGCACCGGTCGAGGATTCCAGTTGCGCCGTTGCCCGTGAATTTGAATCACCGAATGAGTCTGCTCTTCATAATCGAAAGTGTAGGGCAGCGGTCCAGCGAATCTCCGAGCCTCCCGCAGACTTATGAAAGGCGAACCACCCGGCAGCGTTTCGACATCGCTGCCGATATCAGCAACCACATGCAGATCGGCTTCGCTCCGGTCAGTCTGGATTTTGATTTCCAGATGTCGGTTCTCTTCGATGACCCGAACCTTTGAGTTACAATAATTGTAATGCGTCAACAGATTGCCCATGCACTTCATGAGCTTCCGAGCCGCGTCACTCCGAAGAATGCGGAGACCCCGCAATTTCTTCCCCTCGACCGTAGTGTAACTGGAAAAAATGCGATAACCGGCCAGGAAGAAATCCTGTCCCATGATTTCTGGCAGATACGAAGGCCTCAACCCCTCTGTCTGAACCATGGCAATGGCAACGAATCCCAGGTTCCCATATCCATCAAGTTCCAACCCAGGTGGGAGCAAGTCAATGAGGATGTCCCGCGGAAATGCGTACGTCAGAACCAAAGAATGGCGAAAACTGCCCGTGACAGGGACGGGGACGGGATGTCGTTTCAAGGTGTAAAGCGTTTACCGGGATTCGTGAGCAGCTGGCGGTGTGTTTCAGGTCGTCTTCACGACCTGTTTATATCAAGTAAACCGCGATTTTCTCGTTCTCTTAACCCGCGTTTCACCGAATCCCCCACGGAGCGGAATTGTAGTTGGACTGTCCCATTTCTGTGTTTAGACCCCCTCGGCCTTGTTCTGTGGTTGAATCAACAAAGAAATGGCGCTGTCCAAGTAGAGAGAGCGGAATAAACAGGACAATAGACACCGACCTTG
>Ga0310123_10001183_pt1 | contig 22192 bp, 13 predicted proteins | sample CB6_AW_1057_MG_FD_203505 | JGI IMG/M metagenome (GOLD analysis project Ga0310123, IMG submission 203505) | Marine microbial communities from Western Arctic Ocean, Canada - CB6_AW_1057 | ecosystem: Environmental > Aquatic > Marine > Oceanic | place: Canada: Western Arctic Ocean | collected... | reverse complement strand
CTCGATCCAGCAACCCTCCTCCGGACACGTCATCGGCACGCACAACTTCATCACCGGCCACTTCGGTGCCCGCATCATCGGTGGACGCAGCGAATACCCCGACTGTGCAGCGATCATGCACCGCATCCGCAGCCGGCGGCACGAGGAGGCCTCGCCGATCGCGCTGGGAGCTTCGACCGACACCGCACTGGCCCGCGGCATGAGACGCAGCCGACGACGCACCGAGTCTGGCAACCCGCTGCCGGGCTACATCGCCCTGGGCGGACAGTCCTCGATCGGCCTGCACCGCGGCGGTCCCACCTACCTCGGACCTACCTCCGGACCCTTCCAGGTCTCAGGTGACCCCTCGAGGCCTCGCTTCCAAGTCCAGAACCTCCAGGCCGGCGACACCGGCCAGAAGTTGGCCGACCGACGAGCCATCCTGGCCGGACTCGATCGATTCGTACGCCAGGGAAGCCTGAAATCGGAAATCGACCTGCACGGGCAGCTCGAAGCCGCCGACCGATACACCCAGCAGGCCTTTGACCTGCTCAGTGGATCGGGCCAGGCCGCCCGTGCCTTCGATCTCAGCCGAGAAGACCGCCGCACGCGAGAACGCTACGGGCTGGAAACCGCCGGACAACAGGCATTGCTCGCCCGCAGACTGGTCGAAGCGGGTGTCGATGTGGTCGCGGTCCGATTTTCACCCGACGGACGCGGCGATGGAGACCGATCGGGCATCGGCTGGGACGATCACGCCGTCCACGGCAACATCTTCGAGGTCATGCGCCGCCGTGGACCCCAGTTCGACCGAGCCGTCTCGGCACTCATCGAAGACCTCGACGAGCGAGGGCTCAGCGACGAGGTCCTGGTCGTGCTGGCCGGTGAATTTGGTCGCACACCGCGGATCTACGTCCGCAAGGGCTGCCCGGGACGGGAACACTGGGGGCCGGCCGGCAATGTCATGCTCTTCGGCGGAGGGCTCGCCCGAGGACAGATCGTCGGTTCGACCAATGACAAGGGCGAACGACCCGCCACGCGGCCCCTGAGCCCCAAGGACGTGCTCGCCACAATCTACCACGCCATGGGCATCGACACCCAACGCACGTTCAATACCGGCGGTGGCCGACCGGTGCCCGTGCTTCCCGAAGGGAAGCCGATCGCCGAGTTGATCGGGTAGAGGCGGCAGCGTCAGCGGCGGACGGGCCAGATTCTTGCGAATTCGGCTACGGGCCGGCCACGGTCACCTTGGGCAGAGCCGCCTTCAGCTTCTCGATGGCCGACTCGCTGAGCTTCAGGTCGGTCAGGTACAGGTCCTTCATCTTCTTCATGCCGTGAAGGTGCTTCAGCCCCGCGTCGGTGATCCGAGTACCGTACAGGTTGACCGATTCGATCTCCTTCAGGCCTGCCAAGTGAGCCAACCCGGCGTCGGTGACGGCACACTTGGCCAGGTAGATGCCCCTGAGCCGCTTCAGGCGACCAACATGCACCAGCCCGGCGTCGGTAATGCCCGAATTGGCCAAGACCAGGTGCCTGAGTCCCTTGAGGTCACCCAGGTGAGCGAGGTCCTGGTCGCGGACACCGGTGCGGCCCAGGTCCAGCCGAGTGATCGGACCCTCCCCGACAGGTGCCAGCCCCATCGCCCGCATCGCCGTATCCAATCCGCGCCGCTGCCGCCGTACAAACAGGTCGACCACGCCGCCAAACGTCGCCCCGGTCCCGCGCACCGGCAGATCGACCAGCCGCACAAGATCCTTCAGATGCACCAGCCCCTTGTCGGTGATCTTCGTGTTGGTCAGCACCAGCCCCTCGAGCCCGACCAGCCGACCCAGGTGCTCGAGGCCACGGTCTCCGATGCCCGTGCCGGCCAGACCCAGGCTCTTCAATCGCACCAGGCGGCTCAGCACCTTCAACCCCTCGTCGGTCACCTTGGCATCGTGCACCGCAAGCGATTCGAGAGAAGCGATGGTGGCCAGACGGGCCAGGCCCGAGTCGTCCAACTGTGACCCCTCCAGGTCCAGCCGCCTCAATACCCGGCACTCGACCAGCAGTTCGAGGTCCGCCTTCCCGATCACCCGATCGGTGTACCGCACGCCGACCACCCGGCCGGCCGAGTCGACCTTCACCCGGGCACCTCGGGCCTTCAACCGCTTGACCAGGCCGATCACTGAGAAGTACTCCGGGTGGCCACCACCGCTTCCTGCCCCTTCCAGACCGGCCAAGGCAACGAGACCGGGACCTCGATCACCGTCACTCGGTCGTTTTCCACCGCCTTGACCAGTTCGCTCCTGAGTGCCTCCGGCGTCGAAACCCGGACCCCCTCGGCTCCAAACGAATCGGCCAGCTTCACCAGGTCCGGGTTCTTCAGGTCGGTGGCAAACGTCCGCCCGTAGCGGTCCTGTTGCTGAGGCTGCAGCACTCCGTAGGCGTCGTCATTGAAGACGACTACCGTCAGCGGCACCCGATGCTGCACGGCCGTGGCCAGTTCCTGGACGTTGAACAGCATCCCGCCGTCGCCGGTCAGGGCGACCACCGGGCAGTCGCGGCGAGCGACCGCCGCACCGATCGACGCCGCCAGGGCGTAGCCCAGAGTGCAGAAGTTCCAGGGATAGAGGTAGCTGCGGGGCTCGAACACATCCAGCAGGTAACGGGCCCAGTAGACGGCCACCGTCAGGTCGTTGACGAAAACCGTCTCGCGTGGAGTCCCCCCACGGACGGCGTCGATCAGTTCCACCACCTGGAGGCATCGCTCGCTGCACTGCCGACGCACCTCGGCCCGCATCGCTGACACCTCCCCGGCCACCTGCGGCTGACGCTCCGGCACCGCCTCGGCTAAAGCCTCCAGCACCACCCCGGCGTCACCCACAATCGCGTGCTCGACCGGGTAGTTGCGCCCAATCGCCTCGGGGTCAACATCCACCTGGATCAAGGTCGGTGGCATCGGCAGCTGCCAGTTGACCGTTTCGAGTTGTCCGAAGCCGGTTCCCACCGCCAGCATCACGTCGCACCGGGTGCGGATCTCGGTGGCCGCGGGGTGCAGCAGACCTTCACCTGCCGAAAGTGGATGATCGGCCGGCAGGGCTCCCTTGCCGAGTACGGTTGAAAAGACCGGCGCATCGAGTCGCTGCGCCAGGCGGGCCAGCGCAGCGAACCCGCCGCTGCGGACCACTCCGCCTCCAACCCAGATCAACGGCCGCCGCGCCGCGGCCAGCACCGCCGCCACCCGCTCGATCAACCCGGCGTCACAACCCACCGGGTCAGACTCCACCGGAACCACCTCACCGAGCACTCCGTCGGCATCCAGGATGTCGCAGGGAATGTCGATCGCCGCGGGACGAGGCCGACCGCTGGTAATTTCGGCGATCGCCGAGCAGAGTGCCGGCGCGATCGACTCGACCTCGCTCACCCGGGCCGAGAACTTCGTGACGGGCGTGTAGCAGCCGAGTTGATCGGCACACTCGTGGAGAAACCCCTTCCCCAGCCCCAGGCCCCGGGAAGGAATCTCGCTGGCGATCGAGAGCATCGGCACCGAATCGGCGAACGCGGTCCCCAGCGGGGTCAGCACGTTGAGTGCCGCCGGGCCGGTGGTGCTCAGGCACACGCCGTACCGACCACTCGCCCGGGCGTAGCCGTCGGCCATGAACCCCGCCCCCTGCTCGTGACGGGCCAGGATGTGAGTTATCTCGGGATGAGACGCCAGGCTATCGTACACCGCCAGGTTGTGCGTGCCGGGGATCCCGAAGACGGCTTCGACCCCGTGAGCCGCAAGCGTCGCGACCACCGCCGAACCGCCGGTCACCGCACCTGTCACCGCTCTCGGCACCTCGGTCCCGCTCACGGAGCCTCCCCGTCCCGCACGATCCCCTCGACCCGCACCTCCGCGGGCAGCTTCAGATCGCCCCGGGTCCCCCGTCCGATTCGCGACCCGGCCAGCAGGCTGCCTCGACCATTGCCGGTCCAGAGGATCGCGTGCTCCATGAGCTTCGGCTCGCGGTTGTCGATCACCGTGCACCCGGTGATCACCGTGTCCTGGCAGTCCTGCAACAGCATCCCGTTCGGGGTGCCGTCGAGGATCTGGACACCCGAGACGTTGACCCGGCGGCAGCGGATGAGTTCAACCAGGGCCTCACGGCGAATCGGCTCGGCACCATCGACGGTGTGCCGACCCGCCGCGGCATCCTCGATCAACACGCCCGTCAGGTTGCAGTTCTCTGAATCGACCAAACGGATCCCGGTGGCCAGTTCCTTCTTGCGGTAGTCGGGGTTGTGCCCGAAGCAGTTGGACCCGATGACGATGTTTCTGGACGACTCGACCAGCAGGTTGCGGTGGTGGCCGCTGTAGATGTGATTGCCGCTGATCACCACGCCGCGCACGCTCGTCAGATGCACGTTGGTCCTCTGGCTGCCGATCAGGTTGCCGCTGATCGTCCACATCCCCACCTTGTGACTGGTCCTCCCGCGGTTCTCACCCCCGCTGCCAACCATGCGGATGTTGGCCCCGTTGCCGCTGGCGGTGGACTGGATCGTGTTGCTGGCAATCGTCCCCTCGCGGACGCTGCCGGATCCGACGTCGATGTGGATCTCGGCCGTCGCCTCGTCGTCGGCCCCCTCGACCCCGTGCGAGGCGTTGTTGTTGTACTCGATGTCGTTGCCGGTGATCTGCAGGTTGCGGATCTCGCTGTTCTCGATCCGGATCCCGCCCAACCGGCAGTAACTGATGTGGCTGTCGGCGATGATCGACTGGTGCAGGTTGACATTGTCCAGGTGCACGCCGACGCCGGTGTTGTGATAGAAGTGGCAGCCGTCGATGATCAGGTTGCGGGCCCGGCTGGTGATATGCACCGCGGTATGGACCTCGCGGATCAGCACACCCGAGAGCGTCGGCTGCATCACTCCGACGATCCGGATCCCGTCGGCACGAGCATGACGCCCCTCGATCTCGATGTCCCGCACGATCGGCATCCGCTCGTTCTTCCACTCTTCCGGCCGGAAGCCATCGGGATCGGCGGTCTTGGCGTGAGTGGCCTTCAGAAAGATCGCCGGGCCTGCGCCGGACATCAACAGCTTCGCCGTTCCGCCGGCACCGTCGATGCCCGTGCGACCGATCTTGGCCAAGTCGACCAGCAGCGTCCTGGTGATCAGGTAATCGCCTCTGGGAAACTCGACACGTCCGACTCCCTCGTCGATCGCGTGTTGAATCGCCTCGGTGTCGTCGGTCTTGCCGTCGCCGACCGCTCCAAAATCACGGACATCCGTCATGGGTCGCAGGCTCGTGAAAACGCGGATAAAAAGCCCCGGATCGCCACCGCCTCACGCGGTGAGCACTACGGTTTTACCCGCCACCGGTAGCCATCGGCAACTCAGGACCTAGGCCGCCGGACTCTCACCCAGTTGCTTGAGCAGGTCTCGGATGATCCGCTCGGCCTGCTGCTTCTCGGCGACCCAGCGGGTCTGCATCTGCTGCCAGCGCGACTCGCCGTCAGGGATCTCGGCGATCTTTCGCCTCAAATCCTCTTCGGTCTCGCCAATCGCCTGCTCGCGCTCAACCAGCCGCTCGCCGTGCTCCGAGTACACCTTCCGCTGTTGAGCGACCTGGGCGGCGAGTTGTTTCTGAGCGTCCTCGAGGTCGGCTCGCTGCGTCATCAGGGTTTCTCGCATCTGGCGATAGTGATCAGCCACCGCCTCCCGAGCTGTCTCCAGCCGTGCCGTCGCCTCAACCGCACCCTCCCCGCCCTGTTCCTCCCGGTACGAAGCCAGCGACTCTTCAACCGCCAACCGCAACTCGAGACTCTCGCGGTGACTCCCCTCGAGTTCCTCCCGCAGCGCCTCGATCCGCTGCTTGCGTGCCTCCAATACCCGCGACTCTGACCTCAGGTGATCACGCAGCCCCGACACCTCCTGACGCTGCAACTCACGCTTCTTCTGCCAGTTCTCCCGCGCCGTCGCCAACCGCTGCTGGTGCTGGTTGAGAGACTCCTCGGCGGCGCGGGTCTTGCGTTCCAGGCTCCCCTGCCCCTGTTCGAGCAGTGATTCACGCTCCTCGAGCAGGCCGCGACTGTGAGCCAACTGGTGCCTGAGCCCGTCGAGCATCTCGATCCGGCGAGCGAGGTCGGCTCGCTGAACCTGGGCCTCCTGACGAAACACCCGCTGGTCGGTCTCGAGCGAATTGCGGGCCTTGGCGAGATGCTCCTGCTGAAACAGGTGACGGTTCTCCATCAACGCCCGTTCCTGCTGCATCTCGGATCGAGCCGTTTGCTGTTCGGATGCGAAGCCCGCACCGGCGTCAGCCAATTCCCGTTCCTGCTTCTGACGAACCAGAGCCAGTTCCCGAGCCTGGCTCGATTCCCGTTCAGACAGTTCGGACTCGAAGTTCTGTACCGCCCGCTGGTGCTCGGCCTGGCCCCGCTTCAGTTCCTGCTCCTTCTGGTCCCTCAGCCGCTTCCACTCGTCCTGGTCGCGGTCCAACTGCTTCCTCTCGGCCCGCAACTCGTCTCCGATCACCCGCTGCGTCAGTTCCTGACGCAGCTCCTCGCCCCGGCGGGTGAATTCCAGCTCGAGCTGTTCGAGTCGAGCGTCGTGTTCGGATTCCAGCTCGGCTGAGCGTTTTTCGAGTTTCGCAGCGTTGGCGGCGAGCGTTTCTCGCTGGGCCTCAAGCTCGGCCGCAACCTCCCCGGCCAGCGACTCGCGTCGTGCCGACAGCTCGTCCCGTTCCGACTCGAGCTGTTGATCACGCTGGGACAACTCCTCGGATCGCTGTTCGATTTGCTGCTGCTGCTCCGAGAGTTCCTCGGTCTGGGCCGCCAGGGCCTCCTGCTGCTGCCGCACTGCCAGGCGACCGCTGCGACGTTCCTGATCGAGTTGCGAGAGCTGCGAGTTGAGGTTGTTCTCGCGACGGTCCAACTCGCTGACCTGCGTCTTCAGGTGACCGGCGATCTCGCTGGCTCGCTCCAACAGCTTCTGGCTGGTACGCGGCTCGCCACCAGACTCGACCAGCGACGCCTCCTCAACCGGATCGGTCCTCTCGGATGCCGCAGCCGGCTGGTCGCTACCGGGCCAGCCGGCGATCGGCGAGGGTCCCTGCGGGCCAGGAGCATGTGCTCCGTCGGCACGAGCGGTCGTGGGATCGTGTCCGGGCACTGAGGCCGGATCGCTCATCGTGGGAGTCCTTTCCCAGGTCGCACTCAGCGGCCGGTCGGCCTAGCCGAGGTGCTCATCGAGCACCTCGGCAAACTTGGCTTTCTCCGCCACACCGGTGTAACTCCAGACGACCTCGCCTCCCTTGAACACGAGGACCGTCGGGATGCTGCCGACGTTGTACTTCTGGGCCACGTCACTGGCCTCGTCGACGTTCAGCTTGGCCACCGTGGCCCGACCCTCGTAATCGCTCGCCAACTCCTCAACCACCGGAGTCAGCATGCGGCAGGGACCACACCAGGGTGCCCAGAAATCAAGTAGGACGGGATCCGAGTTGCCCAGCACCTCGGTCTCGAAGTTGTCGTTGGTGACCTCAAGAATATTCTCTGCCATCGATGCCGTTCCTCAGGTTTGCACTCGTCGAAGCCGGTCCCCGGTTGAGGCGGGATGATAGGGGAAATCCGGAAAGAGTGTCAACGCGGAGGGCGTCGCCGGGGGCTGGCTTCCGCCGCCGGCGGACCGCAGGCGGAGGTGACTCTCCGGGTCAGACTACTGCACCAGCACCGGCACCAGCTCCTGCGTCGTGCACGGCACCTGCCGCTCGATGTATCGCGGCATCATCTTCGTGCAGGTGACTTCGATCTCCCGAGCCACTCGCCGAGCCACCCGCCGGGTCACCGTGTAGGGTACCCGCCTGGTGACCTGCACCGGCACCTGCCGAGTCAGGGTCTCGGTGACCTGCTTGTAGGTCGTCACCGGCACCTTGCGAGTCACCGTCTTGGTCTCGTAACGCAATCGCCGCACCGGCACCTTCCGCGTCTTGGTCTCGACCACCCAGCGACACGTCTCGACCGGCACCATCTTGACCTCCTCGGAGACCTCGATCCGCTGCACCGTCACCGCTACCTCCTTGGTCTCGATCCGGGTCACGTACCGCGTGCAGGTCACCTCGCGACTGACCAGGTTGGGACACCACTCGAGTCGAGTCGAGCAGAAACCCGAAGACGTCCACCTCAGGCCCAACTGCCCGCACGGCTTGGGACCCAGCCCCGGCAGCATCGGGCCTCGGCGATAAAGCGACCGCGGCACCCAGCGGCCCTGGTCCTCGGTCACCGTCCGCATCTCGGTCACCGGCTCGACCTTGCGGACACGCACCGTGCGAGTCTCCTGCTTGGTCACAGGCTTGTAGACCTTGCGACGGACCTCCCGCTGAGTCGTCTCTCGCACCAACCGCCGCTCCTGGTACTGGCACTCCTTCTCGATCGTCTCCCAGACCGGCCGACGAAATGTCTCGGTGATCTCACGCTCAGTCGTCTCCGACACCGTCCGGCAGACCTCGTACTGCTGATCACGCAGCTCGGTCTCGCAGACCGTGCGGTACAGCGTCACCTGCTGGTCCTCGTAGACCGTCTCGTAGACCGTCCGCGGCACCTTGACCTGGATCGGCTCGTAAACCGTCTCGACCACCGTCTTCATGTACGTCACCGGCCGCAGCATGTAGGCCGTCGACGGGCTGCCCGGTCGCGCACAGTGCCTCAGCGGTCGGGCACAGGTGAGTTGTCTCCGGACCGCCGGGTCGTATGGCTTCTTGTCGGCCGCGGAAGCCGCAGCTGCCGGCTTGTCATCATCGGCGACGGCCGAGGCCGGGATGGCCATGCACAGGGCGAGAAGTGTCAGCGAAGAGACGATGCGGTCGGTCATGAATGGTTCACTCCTTGTGGTGTCACCACCGCGGCACGAGCGGCCTGTGGCGGCAAATCCGAGCCCATTCATCATCCGCTCCAGCCGGTACCAAACGCAAGATGCCACCAGTCCTCACCGCCGCCAAAACCCGCAGAGTTTCCCATCGAGGTCCGGTTGTAGGGATTGGCAAAGCCACCGGTTCGAATTGTGACACCGACACCGCGACCTTCGCCCCCTGAGATGACGTGGCCACGGGGATCGGCAAGAATGGGGCCGACGGCCGCGGATTACCGTGCCGGTGAAAACCGAGGCCCCGGGAGACTGCTGTATCGTGACCGACACACCCCAGGCACCTGGCTTCGCTGCGCTGCTCGAGGCCCTCGAACCGGTCTTTGGCGAGCGGCTCTCGACGGCCGCAGCCGACTGCGACGACCACGCCTCCGACGTGTCGCACCACGGACCTCGACCGCCCCAGGCGGTCTGCTGGCCCGTGACGACGCTCGAAGTGGTCGCGGCAGTCGATGCCTGCCGCGAGCACCGTGTGCCGCTGATCCCCTACGGGACCGGGACCGCGGTCGAAGGTGGCGTGGTGGCGGTCACGGGAGGTTTGTGCCTGGACACCAGCCGCATGGACCAGGTCCTCGCCGTCCACCCCCGCGACATGGACGCCACGGTCCAGGCCGGCGTCACTCGAGAACAACTCAATCGACACCTCGAGGAAGTCGAGTCGGGTGTCTTCTTCCCGGTCGACCCCGGCGCCGACGCCAGCCTCGGCGGCATGGCCGCCACCTCCGCCTCGGGCACCAACGCCGTCCGCTACGGAACGATGCGTGACCGCGTGCTCGGTGTCGAAGCCGTGATGGCCGATGGGTCTGTCGTGCAGACCGCCGGTCGGGCCCGCAAGTCGGTCGCCGGCTACGACCTGACCGCGCTGCTGGTCGGCTCCGAAGGCACTCTCGGAGTCATCACCCAGGTCACGCTCAGGCTCGCTCCGCTGCCCCAGGCCATCTCGTCGGCGGTCTGTGGGTTCGAATCGATCGAGGCTGCCGTCGAGGCGGTGATCGATTGCCTGGTCGAAGGAATCCCACTGGCCAGGATGGAGCTGCTCGACGAGGTGCAGATCGAAGCGGTCAATCGCTACTCGGGTCTCGACAACCGTGTGCAGCCAACGGTGTTCTTCGAATTCCACGGCTCGGCCAACGCGGTGGTCGAGCAGTCCGAGGAGGTCGAACGGATCACCGCCTTGCACGGCGGGTCGGACTTCCGCTGGGCGACCGACGAGGCACAACGCAAGCGGCTGTGGCAGGCCCGGCACGACGGCTACTACGCCACGCTGGGCCTGCGTGAGGGAAGCACCGGGTACGTGACCGATGTCTGCGTGCCGATCACGGCTCTGGCCGAAGCGATCGCCAGGACGCGCAAGGAACTCGAAGGCTGCAGTGTCCCCTCACCGATCTTCGGCCACGTCGGCGATGGCAACTTCCACGTCGTGTTCCCGATCCGGCCTGGAGACGCCGACGAGTTGGCCGAGGTGCAACGGATCAGCGACCGGATCGCCGAGCATGCACTGGACCTGGGCGGCACGACTTCGGGCGAACACGGCATCGGCCTGGGCAAGCGGCACTTGCTCGAGCGAGAACACGGACCCGGCGTGGCGGTGATGCGCACGATCAAGCAGGCCCTGGACCCGCTTCAGATCCTCAACCCCGGCAAAGTGCTCTAGCCCAGAATCCCGGTCAACGCCTCGGCCTTGACCAGATCGCGGGGCTGATCGAGGTGATTGTGGACGATCGTGCGGGGGTTGATCCCCACGCTGTGATAAATCGTCGCCAGCAACTCGCGCGGATGCACCGGGTTCTCGACCGGAGCCGACGCTGTCTTGTCGCTCTTGCCGTGGACGTTGCCTCGCTTCACGCCCGCACCGGCCATCACGGCGGTGTAGCAGTAGGGCCAGTGGTCGCGGCCGTCGTTGGAGTTCGAGTTGCCCGAGGTGGACACTCCTCGCTTGGGACTGCGGCCGAACTCGCCCACGGCGATCACCAGCGTCTCGTCCAGCAGACCCCGCTCGTCGAGATCGGCGATCAGGGTTGAGAGTCCCGAATCGAGCATCGGGCTGTTCTGTGTCTTCATCCGCTTGGACAAACCGACGTGGACGTCCCACGAGTGGTTGTCCGAGTTGGCGACCTTGGGCCAGTTGACCTCGACCACCCGCGTGCCCGCTTCGATCAGACGGCGAGCCAGCAGGCAGCTCTGGCCAAACGTGTTCTTGCCGTACCGCTCGCGGACTTCCTTCTTCTCCGCACCCAGGTTGAACGCGTCACGGGCACGTCCGGAAAGCACCAGGCCCAGCGCCTTGTCGTAGTACTCGTTCAGAGCGTACTTCCGGACGGCGACCTCCAGGTCACCCAGGCCGGCGTTGATCTTCTCACGCAACGACGCGCGACGCTGCAGGCGAGCCAGAGGCACTTCCTTGCGGAGCTTCAGATCGTCGACGTTGATCTTGTCCATCTTGGCCATGTCCATGTCCCCACCGCTGGGGTACAGGTAGTACGGATCGTAGGCCCGACCCAGGAACCCTGCGGTCCCCGCCTTGCCGATCACCGAACTCTCCTGCAGCGGACGCGGCATCATCACGTAGGGCAGCATCGGAACCGTCGGCGGACGCAGCTTGATGATGTTGCAACCAAAGTTGGGAAAATCCTTGGGGCTGGGAGGCTCGAGCTGCCCCGAAGGTGAGACCTTGTCGGCCGTGTAGCCGGTCAGCATCATGTAGATCGCCGCGGTGTGATTGAACAAACCGATCGGCGTGTAGCTCATCGAACGGATCATCGTGAACTTGTCGTTGACCGTAGCCAGCTTCGGCATGTTCTCGGTGAACTGCACGCCGGGCAACTTCGTGTCGATCGGCTTGAAGACGCTCTTGACGTTCTCGGGCACGTTCGGCTTCGGGTCCCACAGGTCCAGATGACTCGGGCCACCCTGCAGGTACAGCATGATCACGTGCTTGGCCTTGCCGAATCCGGGGCCGCCGTAGCGACCACCCTCGGCCGCCGTCACGTCCTGCAACCGCAGCATCTCGGGCAGACTCAGGCCAAACGCGGCCGTGCCGCCGACCTTCAGAATGTCGCGACGCGAAATGCCGTCGCACAGGTCCCGCCCATTGTGTCCGGTGATTCCAAGCATCGGGCCTCTCCTTCAACGCAGTCCTGCGTTCTCACCCTGCGAATGACCTCCGACACCGAAGGACCCAATTCGCAGGGCACCCTGCCGCTCCCCTGTATAGATCAAGGTATCGGCATATGTGTTGACTCGAGCCTACTATAGCCCCATTTCCTCGGCGCTGTCAATCAGATGATCCCGCCGATACCATGCGGCCATGATTGACACGATTCGAAGCCCGATGACCGTCCTGTTCGGTCTCCCGGCGGTGCTGGTGCTGCTGAACATCCCGCTTGCGGCCGCAGGTCCCACACCTCCACCGGCCGCTCGATTCCAGTTCGCCGACGGCGACCGAGTCGTCCTGATCGGAAACACGCTCGTCGAGCGAGCCCAACGATTCGGTCACCTGGAAACCGCCCTGCTGGCCCGCTTGGCCCCCCTGAAACTCACCTTCCGAAACCTCGGCTGGAGCGGTGATACGGTGTTTGCCGAATCACGAGGCATCTTCGACCCCCCCGCCAAGGGCTACCAGCGACTGCTCGCGCACGTCGCTCGACTGAAACCCACCGTGCTGATTCTCGGCTACGGCAGTAACGAGTCGTTTGAAGGCCCCGAGGGGCTGCCGCGGTTTCTCAAGCAGTACCGCAAGCTGATTGCCGACCTGCGTTCCCGCAGCGCCCCGTCAGCCCGCGTCGTCATCCTCTCGATCCCCCCACAACAGCGACCCGGCCTCCGTCGACTCAACAGCACAAAACTCTCGCTGAAGATCAACGACGTCAACACCCGGGTCCCGGCCGCGTTTGACCGCTCCGAGCTCGACTCGCCCGTCGGCCGCAACAGGCGGATCACAGAGTACAACTCGGCCCTGGCCAAGTTTGCTCAGGGGAACCGCCACTCACTCTTCGATCTCCACACCCCGTTCCAGAGACTCTGGAACCAGCAGGCCGGCGAATTCCGCCTGCAGTTCACCGTCGATGGCCGGGCCCTGAATTCCACCGGCTACCAGCTCCTCTCCTCAGGCGTCCTCGACCAACTGCACCCGCTGAGTTCGCTGACGGTCCGACTCCAGGACAAGCAGCCCCCCCGGGTCATCGGCCCCCTGGCCGTTTCCAAGGCCACCTACCGCGACGACCGGCTCGAGTTGGCCGCACGGCCCGGTCGCTTCGTCCTGCGGGTCAATGGCCTGCCACGCGGCCGCTACAGGCTGAAGATCAACCGGAACGACTTCGGCAAGGTCTCCTCCAACGACCTCGCCGCCGGTATCGCGCCGGGTTTGTCGCGACCTCCGGCCGGGTTCGAGACACTCCGCAAGGCCGTCATCGCCAAGAACCGGCTCTACTTCCACCGCTGGCGGCCTCAGAACACCACCTACCTCTTCGGCTTCCGCAAGCACGAGCAGGGGAACAACGCCAAGGAAGTCGCCCAGTTCGAAAAGCTGGTGGCGGTCGCCGAAGCCACCATCGACCGACTCAAGACCGGGGTCCTGCACCGGATCACGATCGAGCCGGCCCCATGAACCGACAGAATCGCATCCCCATCATGACCCACCGCACCCACGCCATCCGCACCGCTCTCTGCCACCTGCTCACGGTTGCCTGCCTGCTGGGGACCGCCACGCCGGCCGTGGCCCAACGCAACCTCAAGAACATCCCGCCTCCGGATCCCGAGATCGAGCGCAAGTCGTTCCAGGTCGCACCAGGCTTCGAAGTCAACCTCTACGCCTCCGACCCCAAGATCGCCAAGCCGATCCAGATGAACTTCGACGCCGCCGGTCGACTCTGGATCGCCAGTTCCGAGACCTACCCCCAGATCAAGCCGGGCCAGAAGGCCAACGACCGGATCCTGGTCGTCGAGGACATCGACGGCGACGGCCGGGCCGAAAAAACCACCGTGTTCGCTGACGGGTTGCTAATCCCCACCGGTATCGCTCCAGGCGACGGCGGCTGTTACGTCGCCAACTCGACCGAACTGCTGCACCTGGGCGATTCCGACGGCGACCTGAAAGCCGACACCCGCCGAGTCGTCCTCTCGGGATTCGGCACCGAAGACACGCACCACATCCTTCACACGCTCCGCTGGGGACCCGACGGACGCCTGTATCTCAACCAGTCGATCTACATCCACAGCCACATCGAAACACCCTGGGGCATCCGACGACTCAATGCCGGAGGCATCTGGCGGTTCCACCCCGAGACGATGCGGCTCGACGTGTTGGCGCGGGGATGGGTTAACAGCTGGGGACACCACCACGACCGATTCGGCCAGTCGTTCGTGACCGACGGGGCCGGCGGTGAGGGGATCAACCACATGGTTCCCGGTGCGGCCTACGTCACCGCCCGCGGCGTGCCACGGATTCTCAGAGGACTCAACCCCGGCAGCCCCAAGTTCTGCGGACTCGAAATTACCAGCGGCACACACCTGCCCGAGGACTGGCGAGGCGACCTGTTGACCAACGACTTCCGAGCCAACCGGGTCTGCCGGTTCAAGGTGACCCCAAGTGGATCCAGCTACCAGGCCAAGCTGATGCCCGATTTGATCCGCACCAGGCACGTCGCCTTCCGACCAATCGACATCAAGATGGGCCCCGACGGAGCGATCTACATCGCCGACTGGTACAACCCGATCATCCAGCACGGCGAGGTCGATTTTCGCGACCCGCGACGTGACCACGTCCACGGGCGGATCTGGCGAGTCACCGCCAAGGGACGCCCGCTCGTCAAGCGGCAGAACCTGCCCAAGGCCTCGACCGCCCAACTGGTCCGAAACCTCTCGGCTCAGGAACTCTGGGTCCGACGCCATTCGCGTCGCGTGCTGCAGGAACGACCACGCGGCACCCGCCCGCAAATCCTCGCCGCACTCAACAATCTCCTCAAGGGACTCGACCCTCCCGACACCGCAGACGGCAGCGATCCACGAGGAGAGTCGACCGCGCTGGAGGTGCTCTGGACCTTCCAGGCACTCAACACCCCCGCCCCGAAACTGCTCGAGCAACTGCTGGCAGCCAACGACCCCCGCGTGCGAGCCGCAGCCTGCCGGGTGGCCGGTTACTGGAATGACCTGTCACAGGGCACGTTGGCGGACCGCGTCCGTGATCCTCATCCTCGAGTCCGACTCGAGGCGGTCCGTGCCATCGCACGACGCGGCCACGACGTGCTGCCGCTGGCCATGGCCGCCCTGCCGCTGGACCGCGACACGCCACTTGAATACGCACTGTGGCTGACCGCCTGGGAACAACGCTCCGACTGGCTCGATGAACTCAGGAACGGCAACCCGCTGCTCAGCAAACAGCTCGATGACCCGGGACGACTCTTCATCTACTCGAGCATCAAGGATGCCGCGGTCGTCCCCGCGGTGCTCGGACTGTTGAGCCGAGGGGCGTTGTCCGAGACCGACAGCAACCGCGCGGTGGCCCTGCTGGCCGACCTCGGCGGACCGGCCCAGTTGAGAATCGCACTGGACATGGCCCTCGATGCGGGGACCCCCGTACCCCAGGCGGCCAACCTGCTCGATGCACTCGCAAGGACAGCCGCCACCCGAAGCGTCAAGCCGTCCGGATCGCTCGAGTCCATCAAGGTACTCTTCGCATCCCCATCACCTCCCCTGCAACAGGCCGCCGTCCGCTGTGCCGGGCTCTGGAAGCTCGAGTCGCTGAGATCCCCGCTGCTGCTGCTCGTCGCCGGTGCCGAAACATCCCGGGAATTGCGAGCCACCACGCTCTCGGCACTGTCGGCACTGGGTGGCCCGGCCAGCCGCGAGCAACTGAGAGAGCTGGCCGTGGGACTGCCCTCGCCGGAGGGCCGGCTGCAGGCCGTCGCCGCACTGGTCTCGATCGACCCCAAGGCCGCGGCCATCCTGCTGCCCAAGGTCCTCGGCACCGACCCAGGCTCAGCCGACCCCTCGGGCGTCATCGCAGCGTTCCTGGCCCGCAAGCACGGGCCGGCACTGCTGGCCGGGTCGCTTCAGGACAAGAAAATGGAGCCCGACCACGCCAAGCTCATCCTCAGACTCATCGATGCCTCGGGACGGAAACTCCCACAACTGGTCGTCGCCGTCCGGACTGCCGGCAGCTTGAAGACCGGGCCGACCAGGCTGTCAGCCCAGGAGATGAAGACACTGGTTGCCGATGTGACCACGCGAGGCAATCCGCAGAAGGGTGAAGCGATCTACCGACGCAAAAAACTGGGATGCCTGGCCTGCCACGCGATCGGGGGAGCCGGCGGACGGGTCGGACCCGACCTGATCAGCCTCGGGGCCAGCGCACCCTTGGACTACATCGCCAACTCCTTGCTCGATCCCAACAGCAAGGTCAAGGAGAACTACCACTCGCTGGTCGTTGTCACCAAGCAGGGAAAGGTCGTGACCGGCATCAAGCTCAGGCAGACCGACAACGAACTGGTGCTCAGAGACGCCAACGACCGCGAGATCGCTGTGCCACGGAAATCGATCGAGGAACAGGTGGTCGGGACCTCGCTGATGCCGGCGGGGTTGTCCGAGATCCTGACACGAGACGAACTGGTCGACCTGGTGCGGTTCCTCTCGGCACTGGGAAAACCCGGCCCCTTCTCCATCAGCCGGCAACCGACCGCGAGGAGATGGCGGGTGCTGGCCGACACCCAGCCGGCCCGGTTCCGGCTCAGGCGGACTCGCGACGGCCAGGCGGCCACCGACGATGACGCCTTCACCTGGACACCACGGTATTCGACCGTCGCAGGACGACTGCCGGTGGGCGACCTGCCACAATTGAGCGTGAAGAACCGGAAGCTGAGCGTGGTGAGGTGCGAGATCGAGGTGATTGCGGGTGGGTCGGTTGCGATCGCCGTGGGGGACACCGCCGGACTGAATGCCTGGATCGGAACCGATCCCCTGGCACTTCAGCAGGTCACCTCAAGGACGCTGGCCAAGGGTCGGCACCGCCTGACGCTTGTCGTCGACCGCAGCGTCCGCACCAGCCCCCTGTCTCTGGCCATCGACGATACCACCACCGCCAACGCCCGCTTCGTCACCGGCAAGTAGCCCGGGGACTGGCTCAGGCACCCCACACCCCGAGATACCAATCCACCACGTCCTCGCCAAACTCCGAGGAATTGGCAAACCACTCGATCGGCGCGTAGATCACGTCGAAGAAGTGCCACAACCCGACCAGGCGACCCATGCTGACCTGGTACATCACCGGCCCATAACTCAGCGGGTAGACGACCAGCACCAGCACCGTAGCTGCGACGATCAGCCAGATCGATCGCCGCGGCCGCCGGGGAGCCTCGGCAGTGGCCTCCTTCTCGGCGGTTCGCTCGAGAGTCTCGGGAATCGAGTCGGGTTCCATCGCGTTTCGCCTCCGCGTCTCACTTCGGTCTGGTGGGAAGATGGCGGTGAACCGCCCCGTGCATCGTGTAGAACACGAACCGCGAACCGTCTCGAACATACACGCCGCTCGACTTGTTCTCCTTCCGCGGCCTCAACGGATTCCCCGCGTACTTGGTCCAGCTCTTCAGGTCGTCCGAGACGGCCACTCCGGATGACCACAGCGCCGGAGTCTCCTCGCCCCGGGCCGCTCCGTGGTAGGACGCGTAGTAACGGCCCTTGTACTTGATCACCTGGTTGAGCGCTACCAGGTCGCGGTCGTACAGGCCCGGTCCCGGCTTCAGCACCGCCTCGTCACTGACATTGGTCCAGGTCAGCATGTCGGTGGAGGTGGCCAGCCAGATGCCCGCGTCACGCCGCTCGTAAAACAGGTACCACGTTCCGTTCTCGTAGTACCCCGTCGGCGTCCCGTAGGGGCCTTCGGGGATCTTCTTCCCGCTGGCCAACCTCACGTCGATCGCACCGCGACGGGTCCAGCCGACGCCGTCGGTGGAAACCAGCAGGTGAGCCACGTCGCCACGGCCCTCGGCGAACATGAAGTACACCGACCCCTGCTTCACGACCATCATGTCCTCGACCCAGTGCGCCTTGTAGATCGGGTTGCTCGCGTGGCGAGTCCATTTCACGCCGTCACGGCTGCTGGCATAGCCGAGCATCTTCAGGCCCGACCGCGTGCCGTCGTAGCCGGTGAACCACATGTGCCAGAGAGGTCCTTCCCTGAGAATGAAGCCACGCTCGCGAATCTTCACGTCCCAGTGACCCTCGCCGGCCGCTTCAAACACCGGCTTCTGCCCCGACGGAACAAACGAAACCAACTCACGTGGAAAGACTGGCTCATCGGCCCGACCGACTCCGCCAACCAACAGCAACACCAGCATCAACACGATTCGCACGACCATCCCCATTTCAGAGTCTCTCCAACACGTAGCTGAATTCGTAACAATTCAGTCGTCAACCGTCCCCCACCCGATTCCTCACAATTCCTCACAATTCCTCCCGCCTCCTCCTCTACTCCCCCTCTTCGAACCGAAAGCTCTGCCCGGCCTTGAGCACATGCAGAAGCAACCCCGTTCCACTTTGCAACGAGTCGAGTTGGCCTCGTGATGTCCTTGCCTTTCGGGCATCAATCACCACCACGCTCGCATCGCCCAGCACTTCGAACTTGCCTCCCTGCACCACGATGGCCGTCGACTCGCCAATCCCGACACCCAGTTGCTGCGGGTGATCCAGCACCGCACTCAGCAGTCGGCTCATCCGACTTCGGGCGACAAAGTGCTGATCAATAATCAGGCGATTGGCCAATCCCAGTCCCTGGGCGACCGGCGTGTTTCCCTGCCGCAACCCTGTTGTTTTCGGAGAATTGGTGATCATAATTTTCGACATGACCGCTGCGCCGGCACTGGTTCCTCCAAATGGAACCCCGCCCTGGTGACGGTCGCGGAGACACTCGACCAGCCCGGCCTGTCTCAGGGCGGCATACAACCTGGCCTGGCTGCCTCCGGGAAACCAGATGGCGGTGGCCTTCTCGAGTTGCCCACGAGCTCTTTTCGGATCATCCAGTTCAACGATCGACGCCTCGGCCGCACCGAGTTTCGAGAACAACTCGACGGAAGCCTGCCCGCGATCGGGGCGGTTCGACGCCTGCGGCAACACGGCCAGCACCGCCTTCTTGCCCCCGCCCAACTCCAGGAACGTCCGATGCACCGAACGTGGTGTCCGGCCACCACCGACGATCACCAGCGGGCCGACGTTCGCCGCCTGCACAACGGCCGGAAAACACAGACACAGAAGAAGAATCCGCAGCACTGTTCTACCCCCTCGCCAGCAGACCGCCCGAGCCGCCTGGCCCCGGGTGATTGCTCGCCCCGACTCCCACAGACCCATGCGTGCAGGATCACCGCATCCGGTCTCTCGAGTGACTGCATCGCATTATCGACGGCAGACTGAGTCGATTTCCACCCAGGCTCGTGGTGTTGGGTTGACCAGATCGTGGACGGGCTGTTCCTGAAGCAGAAAGGGGCAGACCCCCCGCTACTGGCGAGGCGGCTGACCCCAACACCCATCCAACAATTGACCACCCCCAATCATCACAGCTACAAAGAAGCACCAACAGGCCCCGCCACCACCTGACCGCGAACCTCCCATGCCACCACGGCTGCCACTCATCTGCCTGGCCGCTCTGGCCTCTTTGGCCGCTCCTGCACAACCACTCCACGCTGCCGATCGCCCGGCCGCTGCAGCTGTCGACTACCAACGGCAGGTCAAGCCGATTCTCAGGCAACACTGCTGGGCATGCCACGGAGCGTTGAAGCACGAAGCGGGACTGAGACTCGATGCGGCTCAACTGATCCGCAAGGGAAGCGATGACGGCCCGGTCCTCGTCGCCGGTCAGCCCGAAAAAAGCCTGCTGTGGCAAAAGGTCAACGCCAGGCTGCCTGACCGGATGCCCCCCGAAGGCAAACCACTCTCGGCCAACGAACTCGTCACGCTCAAGGCCTGGATCTCCCAGGGAGCTCAAGCACCCAGATCCGAGCAGCCTCCCACCGATCCGCTCACCCACTGGTCCTTCACACCGATCCGCCGTCCCCCGGTTCCGCAGCCGGATTCTCGCAGCAAACACGTCCGGACCCGCAACCCGATCGACGCCTTCGTCGCCGCTCGACACCATGCCGCACTCCTGACGGCTCGACCCCAGGCCGACCGCTCGACACTCCTGCGACGAATCGTCCTGGACCTCACCGGACTGCCTCCCACCCGCGACCAACAGCGCCGATTCGCCGCCGATACCGCCCCGGGTGCCTACGAACGGCTGGTCGAACGGCTTTTGCTGAGTCCTTTATATGGGCAGAGGTGGGGGCGGCACTGGATGGATGTCTGGAGGTACAGCGACTGGTACGGACGCCGGGGCAGTAACGAGATCCGTTACAGCCAACGGCACATCTGGAGATGGCGCGACTGGATCATCGAGGCGTTGAACGACAACACCGGCTACGACCGGATGCTCCTGGAAATGCTGGCCGCCGATGAGATTGCACCCGGCGACGACAACGCACTGCGAGCCACCGGGTTCCTGGGCCGCAACTGGTACAAGTTCGATCGCAATACCTGGCTGTTCGAAACCGTCGAACGCACCAGCCAGGGCCTGCTGGGCCTGACATTTCGCTGTGCCCGTTGCCACGACCACAAGTTCGACCCGGTGACGCAGAACGAGTACTACCGCTTTCGAGCCTTCTTCGAACCGCACGGGTTTCGCACCGAGATCGTCTCGTCAGAGGTCAAGACCGAGGTCGACAACGGGAAGTCCACGGTGCTCTCGGACGGCCTGCCTCGAGTCTTCGACGAGAAGCTCGACGCCCCGACCTTCCTGTTCATACGGGGCGACGACCGCAACCCCGACAAGGACCATCCGCTCTCGCCCGGAGTCCCCGCCGCGTTGGGTGGCAAGCGGTTCGACAAGACACCCATCACCGCCATCCCGCTGCCTCCGATCGCCTACGTCCCGATCCTGCGTCCGGCCGAGGCGGCCAAGCAACTGAAGACCGAATCCCAGAAGGTCGCCGCGGCCAACAAGCTGGTCACCACGCTCGAGACAACGATCCGGACGACCGCAACTCAACTGGCCGCCGCCCGCAAGTCACCTCCCACCAACGACTCCGCCCCCAACAAGCCGGCCTTCACCGATACCTTCAAGTCATTCGACAAGAAGGCTTGGAAGGTCGTCTCCGGCAACTGGTCGGCGCGCGACGGGATGCTGGTCCAGACCGCCCTGGGCACGTTCAACACTCTTGTCTCAACCACCGACCACCCGCGCAACTTCAAGCTCACGCTGAAGTACCGGACACTCGCTCCGGGAAACCCCCGGTCGATCGGCTTCAGCTACGACTACGCCGGCCCCAAGCAGTCCCACGACATCTACACCGCCATCGCCCCCAACTCGCCCACGCCCAGCGTGCAGGCCTTCCACCGCACCGGCGGCAAGGAAATCTACCCCCAGGCGGGAATCCGCAAGGCTCCCGGCCTGAAACTCGGACAGGACATCCTGCTCGAAGCTACCGTCATCGACCGCTCGCTCACCATCGTACTCGACGGCAAGACCGTTCTCGAATACCCGCTGCCGATGGAACGACGCAACGGAAAGTTCGCACTCTGGGCACACAAGGCCCACGTTGAATTCGACGAGATCCAGATCCACGCCATCCGGCCGACGATCAAGAGTCTCGAACAATCGCTCGTGCTGGCCCGCCGCGACCTTCCCATCAAGCAGGCCACTGCAGCACTCGCCCAGGCCCAGCTCGATTCACTCGCCGCCCGGATCGCCGCCGAGCAGGCTCGGCACCAGGACGACCAGGCCGACGGCGACACGCTGGCGCTGGCCGCCAGCCGAGCCGAACGACAGATCGCCGTCGCCCAGGCGCGACTCAAGCTGGCCCAGGCTTCCAACAAGACAACCAGCGAAGCTCTGGCCAGGACGATCGCCGCTCGAGACGCCGCCGACGGCAGCTACACCCGCTTCAAGGCCACCTACCCCACCACCAGCACCGGGCGACGATCGGCACTGGCTCGCTGGATGACCCGACGTGACAACCCCCGCACCGCTCGGGTCGCAGTCAACCAGATCTGGCTCCGCCACACCGGCAACCGCTTCGTCAACACCGTCGCCGACTTCGGAATCCGCAGCAAGCCCCGCGACTTTCCCCTGCTGATGGACTGGCTCGCGGCCGAGTTGATCGAGAGCGGATGGGACATGAAGCACATCCACCGCCTGATTGTCACCTCGGCGACTTTTCGCATGAGTTCCGCGCCGGGGAGTGAGCCGGCCGAACTGGTCAACCGGAAAGTCGACCCCGACAACCGGCTGCTGTGGCGGATGAACTCGAGA
>Ga0310123_10001180_pt1 | contig 22220 bp, 23 predicted proteins | sample CB6_AW_1057_MG_FD_203505 | JGI IMG/M metagenome (GOLD analysis project Ga0310123, IMG submission 203505) | Marine microbial communities from Western Arctic Ocean, Canada - CB6_AW_1057 | ecosystem: Environmental > Aquatic > Marine > Oceanic | place: Canada: Western Arctic Ocean | collected... | reverse complement strand
TACCATCAAAGATCCGGAACAAAGCTAATGCGCCAAGGATTTACTCATTCGTGTTATGTCCTTCTGGCCGCGGTCATGATTCTGGTCGGTGCCACCGCTGAGGAAACAACCAACCGTCATCCACTCCGCTCAGCGGAACGAGAGGCCATCGCGAAACGGTTTCGCGAAGTACTTACATCAACGCCCGCTCCTGAAACACAGGATGCGGCTGCGGTATCAGCGCATTCGCGTCGAGGTGACGCCCTGTTTTTTCTGAAGGAATACAAACAGTCAGTAACTGAATATCGCGCAATGGTGAAGCTGAATCCAGAACTTGATACGTCTCACTGGCGACTGGGTATCGCGCTGTACTTCGCCGATCAGCCCAAAGAGGCGGCCGAACAGTTCGACAAGTACCGTTCGTTCGACGATATTGATCGCGAAAACGGAATTTGGCGATTTCTTTGCCATTACCGAGCTTTCGGGAAAACACGCGCTGCCAACGAACTGCTCCGTTACGATAAGGATGACCGTGAGCCCTTTCCCATCGTATATAGACTCTTCGATGGCAGCATTACGCCCGAGGATGCCCTCAGGCAAGTTCCGGAGTCTCTTTCGGCCACCGAGCGGGACAAGAGACTGTTCTACACAGAACTGTACATCGGTCTGTTGAAGACTGTTCAGGACGACACCCAGGCCGCAAAAAAAGCACTCGGGAATGCTGCCTCGCGCAAGTGGCCTCGAACGGCCGGCTTCGGTCCGAATTACATGTGGCACGTTGCACGATTACAGTTTGATGAACTCACGAAAACGGACGAGTGATCAGGTCCACGTCGCGCGCAAACATGCCGCAAATGCTGCTGGTACCCCTGTGTGAGCCAGCAGACCGACGATGGCAACAGGCTCCTACATGTCTGGCACGCGTCGTTGCTGCAGCCATTCGCGAATCCACTTCTCGGGTATTCCAATGTGCGCGACGACAACACGGCCGGTGTATTTAGATGCCGATGGTGTAAGGAATCCTCGTTTCATTCCCACAAACGTCACGGTGAGTTCCGCTTCGATGCAGTCATTCCCGCAGGTGCCATCATCACAGTTCAGTCCTGACGGTACATCCACCGCCAGCACACGTGCCGGCGAAGCATTGATGGCCTGAACCCAGGAAATGTATGGCGGCCGCAGTTCACCTCGGACTCCTGTTCCCAGCAGACTGTCGATGATCCAGTCGCTCGCAGTCAGGTCACTCAATGACTCCTGATCACCCGGACTGCAATTCAACGTCTGTACAGGAACGCCGCTGTTGGTCAAAAATCTCAGGTTACTTTGAGTATCCTCAGACAGACACTGACCTGCCATTTCTACCAGTACACGCGACCTGCTTCCCTCAGCCGCCCGTTGCCGAGCCACCGCCAGGCCGTCTCCACCATTGTTGCCAGGACCACATATAATAGTGACCCGTCCATGTCTGCTCACACGATGCAGCTGCTCTGTCACTCCGCGAGCGGCATTTTCCATAAGCAACAGGCCCGGAATTCCCAGAGACTGGATCGCCGCAGCATCGATCGCTCGTACTTCGGCCTGAGACAGAATCAGATCATTCGTATTCGGATCAAAGTAGGAATTCATCCTGATGTTCCGTAAAAAATCCAGGCCTCCCCGGATTCAACGTGAACTGGTACCACGACGAAGGCCGTGGAATAGTCTAGACTGCCTCAGGTTGTCTGATTCTCTGGCAGACAGCATACCGGGCAACCGATATCCCGTTTGCAGAAAACAACGAACACAGATTGGGCATCTGTTAGTGCTGGATACCTATAACGACCGCTGGGCACTGGTAACAGGCGCTTCCTCCGGACTCGGCCGTGAGTTCGCAGCACGGCTGGCTGGCCGCGGCATGCATCTGATTCTCGCTGCTCGTCGTACCCAGTTGATGAATGAGTTGGCTCAGGAACTGCTCACACGACACGGGACGACGAGTCACATCGTGACGATTGACCTGGCCACTCCGGATGCCGGACGAAAGCTTCACGAAGAAATTCGACGTCTGAATGTCGACGTGGAACTGGTGATCAATAACGCGGGTGCAGGTCTGATTGGCGACATCGAAACCACCGATCCGGACGACGTGTGTCGGATGCTGACACTGAACATTCTCACGCTGAGCGACCTGACCTATCGATTGTTGCCAGACATGCTGCAGCGCGGCCACGGGGCGATCGTCAACATGTCGTCGGTCGCCGCGTTTCAACCGGTTGCATTCATGGGGGCTTACGCTGCCAGCAAGTCATTTATTCTGCACTTCAGCGAAGCCCTGTGGGCTGAAGTACGAAGCCGTGGCGTGACTGTCATGGGATTGTGTCCGGGAGTGACTGAAACAGAGTTTTTCACAAGGGCCGGGGCTCCTGGCTGGCTGCAAAAGCACACATCACAAACACCGTCACGGGTTGTACGCAAGGCGCTGAAGGGGTTGGAAAAACGGCGGCAGTATCTGATCACTGCCTGGACAGACTATTTGATAACGATATTTGTCCGACTGACGACTCGTCGGGCCGCTGTCAACGAATCCAAGCGGTATTTCCGGCCAGGACGCCGCCTGGCGGATGAAATCGATCAGGATGATGTCAGCCGCCCGGAGTCCCTGACCCAACAGTAAAAACGACGCCGACCAATCCAACCAATGACACAGGCGAAGAATCGTACATGCCTGCGTCAATGGTGCCAACGGATTAAACGAACAACTTAATTCAGAACAGTACCGCAGGGTCATTCTGGGACCGAGATTCACTACCAGCGGAACAGACCGGTGCCCCAGGTGAGTCCGCCACCGAAGCCGCACATCATGATCAAGTCATCCCTGTTTAGGCGGCCAGCTTTGCTGGCTTCGGACAACACCAGCGGGATCGACGCAGCGGACGTGTTTCCTACCCGATCTACATTGTTGATGACCTTACGGTCCGGAACACCCAACACCTTCATCGCATGGTCAATGATGCGGATGTTGGCCTGGTGCAGCACAAACAGATTCACCTCTTCAATTGAAATTCCGGAACGTTCCAGAACAAATCGAATGGTGTCGATCACGATTTGGGTGGCCCACTTGAAGACTTTGCGCCCATCCATTTTGAAGTAGTGGTCACCGGCAGCGATGGTATGTGGCTCCGGTGGCTGCATACTGCCACCAACCGGACAGAAGAGCAGGTCAGCTCCTGCACCATTTGACCCCAGCTGGTAAACCAGCAGGCCCTGGTCCGGTCTCCCGACTTCGAGAATGACGGCACCGGCACCATCACCGAACAGTGGCGCAATCTTTCTGTCCGCCGGATTTGCACAGTGACTACAGACGTCTGCTCCGATTACCAAAGCTGTCCTGGAATTCCCGGTCGCCACATACTGACCGGCGGATGCCAGCGCAAACATGAAGCCCGAACAGGCGGCATTCACATCGAATGCCGCCGCATCCAAGTCCAGCGCATGCTGGACGAGACACGCGCTGGACGGACATTGGTAGTCGGGCGTAAATGTTCCGACGACTACGAGGTCGATGTCCCTTGTTGAGACCCCTGCATCGGCGATGGCTTCTTTAGCAGCTCGAACAGAAAGCGTACTTGTCGACTCACGAGGTGCTGCTCGGCGGCGCTCACAGATCCCTGTCCTTTTCTCAATCCACTCCGGGTCGAAACCGCGCTGCTGCTTTAAGTCTTCATTTGTGACAACTTCAGCCGGCAAAGCAGATCCGATGCCCGTGATGCCTATCCCCAGCAATTTGTGAGCCCGCGTGGAGGTTCGAAGAGCGGGTTCGACAGACTCGGCGCCCGGAGCCGTCAGTTCGTCGCAAACAGCATAAACATCAATTTCAGTGGCTGAAGAAGTCGACGATCCTGCCGATGTTGTTTGTGAATTCATCAACGAATCCATTGGTGGAACCTGCAGGCTGAGCCAACTGGAACGGTAGGGACATCCTGTCAGCGAAACCTCAGCCTGACTGGGGGTAAAAAGTCTACCCATCTATTGTCAGCTGTTGGAGCTTAACGATCTGTGTGCTGTTTGGGAACCGGTCTGACTCTGCCGTGATTTCCGCGTACAGGGTCGTCAGGCCGTAGTGGCGATTAGGCTGAAACCAACAGTACATGGATGCTCGCCCACGGTTCCGGTGATGTGAGATCGCTGCAGATCCGGGCGCCGGCATGCGGTATCCGGTGGGTTAGAGACACAGACGCAACGATACTGGGATTTACGCGCAGTGACTGCAGAAGTGGACCCATTCATCGGCAGTATCCACCGGTTTCGAATTGGGTGGAGCGAAGCTGTAGCCGGTCCGTGTAGGTCGGAACGGCGACCATTTCGGGTTGGCTTGGGAAGCCGCATACAATTTGTGGATTAGTCTGTCCAAACAATCGGCACCACTGGGATGAATGAAGTGAGTTGCAGATATTCCCATGGCCTGGGAGTCCTTCACACAGGTTTCACTGCTCTGAATGCCGATTCGATGAAATCAAGAATGACCGAGACAACGGAAGAAGCAGGATGCGCATCTACCTATCACTGGCGGTGTATCTCGTGGCGATTGGTATTAGGCATACTGCGACTCAGGCTGAAAACACCCGTGACTGGGTGACCGATATCATGCCAGTGTCCTCGACCGCAGAATCCCGCTATCTGTCAGCGGCTACCTTCAATGGGTTTCGGACTTGGCGTGTAAACACTGATTCGGGGGCTCCCGGATCTGCCGGGTTTGGATTTCAGCACTTTGCTCTGCCAATACATCGTTATAACACATGGTATCGTCCTCGCGCTGCCACACTCACTCAATGCCGACGTTGTGAGAAGGATGCGTTTCGTCCGCGTGGATTTGGCCATTTGTTTGCAACACCTTTCGACGGATTCCGCATGGAATATTCACCTTATGTTCTCTCCGCTGACAGTTCTCAATACGGCCCGTCGTATATTGCACGGCAGTCGGATCATCGCTGTGAACACAGTGATCACGTTTCCCTGTTTGACAACTGTAATGACCTGAAGGAGTAGTGACGTCAACCAGACATGTCCCCTGTCGCGCCGGGTCTGCCAAATTTCTTATCCCAGCGCATTTGCTGTTGCAGCAGTACTCGTTTCGTCACAGCGCACAATGCTGGCGCCTAATTGGTTGAGTTTTTCCTCGAGCCGCACATAGCCACGATCCAGATGGTAGATGCGCCGTATCTGCGAGTCTCCATCTGCTGCCATTGCCGCCAGCAATAACGCCGCACTCGCGCGGAGATCGGATGCCATTAACGCTGCCCCAGACAGGGACATCACACCCTGCGTCACTGTTGAATCTCCAATGCGCTGGAGCCGGGCACCCATCCGGGTCAACTCCGACGCGTGCATGAATCGATCGGGAAACACGCTGTCGGTAATGACACTGGTCCCCGGAATCGTCGAAAGCAAGGCCATGAACTGCGCCTGCGTATCTGTCGGAATGCCCGGGTACGGCACAGCCGTAACATCAACTGGCCGAAGTTCTCGATCGGCGTTCAGTATCAGACGCGTGTCCGCTGTCTGCACCTCAACTCCGATCTCGCGAAGTTTGGCGAGAACGGCCGTCAATTGCTCGACGGGCGCGTGATCAATTTCAATCGCACTGCGCGTAATTGCAGCGGCGATCGCCAGAGTCGCCGCTTCGATACGATCCGGCGGTATTGAATGACTTCCTCCGCTGAGTCGTTCGACACCCAGGATTTCAATCGTTGAGGTATCCGTACCACGAATGTCTGCGCCCAGACTGTTGAGGAACGTGGCCAGACTGGCCACTTCAGGTTCCATTGCCGCATTGTGAATGACTGTGCGGCCTTCGGCAAGTGCTGCGGCCGTCATTACGTTGCACGTCGCCGTGACACTGCTGCCGTGAGGACCACCCAGGTGAGTTTCAGCACCGCGAAGAATCGCTGCCTCAGCAACCACGTATCCTCCGCTGATACGAATATCCGCTCCCAGTGCGCTCAGTCCCCGCAGATGTAAATCAATCGGCCGATGTCCGATGTTACAACCACCGGGCAACGAGACTCTCGCACTTCCGAAACGTGCCAGCAACGGTCCCAACACACAGACACTGGCTCGCATCCGTCTGACCAAGTCGTATTCCGCAGCCACACCGTTGACCGCCTGCGCTTCAATCTCAAGGCGGCCGCCGCCCTCAGTAACGACGGCTCCAAGGCTCCGCAGGAGCTGAATCATGGTGCTAACATCTTTGAGTGCCGGCACGTTGATGAGTGTGACGGGTCCGTCAACCGCCAGCGAAGCCGCCATGATGGGCAATGTTGCATTCTTCGATCCGTCGACTCGAACTCGCCCTGACAGAACTCGCCCCCCCTGTACAACCAACATTTCCATCCGTGAGTGTCCCTGCTGACGACAGTTGTTTCTTTGAGCGTTGACTCGCATGGAAAGGCGACGATATATCGTAGCTCAACGGTCATTCATTCGTTCAAAATCTTCGGACATTGGATCACGGAAATCCGATTATTCAGTATGGAACCCTCTGTTTGAGCAGCCAAACCTGAATACATAGAACAGATTGGTGGCAACAGCGATAAAGATAACACCACCAATCACCAGAAACACCATGCCAGCCAAAACGTGCAGTCGTGACTCCCCAAAAAACCGCGAAGAGGAATCCGGTCTCCGTGGCACACGTGCCTTTAAATGGAAGGGCCAAACTGCCGAATATTATAGAGTTCATGGTGACGTTTCAGTCTGAGTTTCTGTGACCGCGTTGCGGTATCCCAGATTTGCCACTTCATCTGTGCTCATTATGGCAGCGTACCGGGTTCAGGTCATGGTGAACTTGATGTCTGCTCTTCAATCTGACAGTTCGGATCGTGACAAAACGAACTGAGTCCCGATGGGTACCTGTCTTGACGATTTTACAGATTCACACTGCTGCATAACGGACCGTTTGCACGTCAACTGCTGCCACCGGGTTTTGTATGATCGCTTCTGATGTTGTTATCGATATCAAAGGCCTTCCTGAAGACGCCGTGGTTTTAATCGTCGTAAAACTCTGGCTCATCCCCGGATTCCGGTTTGCAGCTCCCGACATGGAGAGTCCCGAGAAACTGATCATAATTGACCAGTGAACCATCGTTCGACCATATCCGTCTGTACAGGGCAATGCACATCTATATTTTCTGGAACACATCCCCTAACGTCGCTCGTACGTTGAGTGACGCGATTCCATCGAGCGGTGTTTCATCACGATTAATGATTACCAGCTTCGCACCGTGACTAGCCGCAATCCGGGGAAGACTGGCAGCCGGTTCGACGACCAAAGACGAACCCAGCGCCAAAAACATTTCTGACTGAGTCGACCATTCCACCGCTGTATCAAGCACGTCCGACGGCAGTGACTGGCCGAAGGACACAGTGGCATGTTTCAGACGACCGCCGCATTCAGGACAATCGGGGACCTGGTTCGTTTCCAGAAAGGCGTCCACCCAGCGATCGACTCGATCACACCACCCACAGTCAAGACAACTAACGTCACGGGCCGTTCCATGCAGTTCCTGTACTCGCTCACTGCCAGCCTGCTGATGCAAACCGTCGATATTCTGAGTGATGACTCCGAATAGTTTTTCATTCGATTCCCAGACAGCCAGTTTTCGGTGAATCACATTCGGTTCGGCCTGCGCGAAGTCTCGATGAGCTTCCACTTTCTGACGCCAGTATTCTTGACGAGCTTCAGCACTCTCGCAGAATTCATCGAAGTAGACCGTCCGGTATTTCGACCAGACACCACCCGGAGATCGGAAATCCGGAATTCCACTTTCCGTGCTGATCCCTGCCCCGGTAAATGCCACGGTACAACGCGACTGATCCAGCCATTCCTGAATCTGACTGGCAGCCCTTTGAGCGTCATTGATTTGCACGACGGTCACTTCCCATTGGTCGCTGTGACAATTCGATCTGCGTCCCGATAATCTCGATGAATCTGAGGTTCCGTAAATCCGGCGTCCGTCATTAACTGCGAGACATCGATGCACTGGGCCGGATCACATTCAAGGCCGATCCAGCCACCAGGTCGCAGAAGCCGCGCTGATTCCGGCATCAGCCGACGAATCAAATTCAGCCCATCGGCGCCGGACAGCAATGCTTCTGGAGGTTCATAGTCTGCCACCTCCGGCTGCAAACCACAAAGTTCATGATCACAGACGTATGGTGGATTGCTGACCAATCCGTCACACGTTGAGTCTCCGAGCAGGCGCCTCACAACCGTGAGACTATCTCCATGAACAAACTGAATTCGGTCGATGACCCCGTGTGCAGCCGCGTTTCTCCTGGCATATTCGCAGCAGGCATCAGAAATGTCGCTGGCCCCGATCTGGCACTGCGGTTTCTGAATTGCCAGGGTAACCGCAATGCATCCCGATCCGAACCCTACTTCGACAAATCGAGACGGGCGATCATCTGGAATCTGTTCAAGTGCTAGGTCGATGAGCGTTTCTGTTTCCGGTCGCGGGATCATCACACCAGCTCCAACTTCGAAACTTCGACCGTAGAATTCACGTTTACCGGTGATGTAGGCCAAAGGTTCCCGGGCCGCTCGACGCTGTACAGACTCCCGCATCCGGCCACGTTCCGCATCCGTCATCGGAACGTCGTAGTCCGTATACAGACGGATACGCTGGCATTGGCGCGCATGAGCACACAACAACTCCGCGTCCAAGCGAGCTGACTCAATGCCAGCCTCCCTCAAGTAATTTGTGGTCCAGACAAGAATCCTCTGAACGGTCCAGACGTCATCTGTGGGACCCGGTTCGTTCATGCTGTGCATCCCGAGAGGACCGACGAAACCTGAGCCTGATTCAGTTGTATGAGCACCCAGATCATGATGGTTTTATGAAGCAACCTGTCAATCGCGGAGTGAACGGAAAGTCCGTTAGCGAAACACTGCGTTAAAAGTTGCAATTGTCTGTCGCGCAGCCTCGTCGGAGTCCGGAATCGGAAATGCTTCCGCTGAAACGAAGCCATCGTATCCGATGTCATCGAGTGCCTGAGCAATGGGAGCATAGTCCATATGACCCCGACCAGCGGCCTGACGATTCGAGTCCACGAAATGAACATGTCCCACGTACGGACCAGCCCTTCGCATACCGTCTGAGATGTTGCTTTCTTCAATATTCATATGAAACAGGTCAGCCAGCAGCACCACATTGTCAGTCGACAGAGGGGCCAGTAATTCCACACCCTGCTCCATCGTCATCGCCAGATTTGTTTCGTAGCGATTCAGCGGCTCATAGATTAATGTCACTCCCTGTTTTTCCGCGTGGTTGCCCAGTATTTCCAGACTGTCACTTAATTGGTGCGTTGCGGTCGTCTGATCCGTCTCGGCATCCCAGCGTCCCTGCATGGATCCGATGATTGCCGGTGCGCCGAAGGGAGCCCCTGCATCGATCATACGTAGAATGAAATCCAGAGCATTTGTGCGTCGAGTCGCATCGGGATCACAAAGATGCAGGCCATGGACCAGCATGCCAGCTCCGGTACCGACCGCCGCCAGCCTCAGATCGTACTCCTTTAACAGTGCTGCCAGCGGAAGTGCCTTGATCGCTTCGGCCGATGGTGCAAAGACCTCCACCGCGTCGAAACCCAATTCGGACGCCTTCCGGCAGCCGGCAACAACATCGTCATGAAAAACAAAGGGCCCGTTGCGAGCCTGTTCGACGATACTGATTGTGACAGCAGATTTGATCATAAGCTGCGATACCTCTATCCGTTCCGCAAACGAATATCGACACTGGCACTGTGAGCTGTGAGGCCTTCTTTTTCTGCCATCAGCCGAACGTGGCTGGCATCTCCACTCAGTGACCGTTCGTCATATCGGATCACTGAACTGCGCTTCAGAAAATCGGTCGACGTCAATCCATTGAAAAACCGCGCAGTCCCTCCCGTGGGTAAGACGTGCGACGGTCCGGCAACGTAATCCCCCAGAGCTACGGGGCTGAAGTGGCCCATGAATATGGCGCCGGCATTTTGGATGCGTGACAACATTGTCTCCGGTTCCGACATGGAAATATGCAGATGCTCCGGAGCCAGTTCATCAGTGAGTCGGGCAGCTTCCGATTCGTCCGTCGCCAAGATCAAAGCACCGTAATCCAGCAGGCTGATGCGAGCAAGGTCTCCCCTCGGCAGTCGATGCAACTGCACATCCAATTCCAATTGAACCTGTTCAATCAGGGGTTCGTACCACGTGATCAGGATGCCAGAACCGGGGCTGTGTTCTGCCTGAGAAATTAAGTCGGCTGCGACAAAAGCCGGATCAGCAGTTTCGTCTGCTAGTACGATGACCTCACTGGGGCCGGCAATGCTGTCGATATCCACCTCACCAAAAACATGTTGCTTGGCCAGGGCAACAAACAGGTTGCCCGGTCCAACAATTTTGTCAACGCGAGGTATTCTTTCGACACCGTAGGCCAGTGCGGCTACCGCCTGAGCACCTCCAATTCGATAGACCTCTGTGACTCCAGTTACATGGCAGGTTGCCAGTATGTCTGTATTCCACGCTCCGAATTCTGTGGGTGGGACGACGACCGCAATTTCTTTGACACCTGCTGTGATGGCGGGAACTGCCGTCATCAAGACAGTCGATGGATAAGCCGCCGCACCTCCGGGCACACAGATCCCAACTCGCTTCATTGGCAGATGCCGCTGACGAAGCAAAACCGTGCCTCCATTGAGGTCCCGCCGAATCTCGGCGTCCTGTGGCACCACGGCCGACTGGAACTCAATGATGTTGTCGCGGATGGTCCGAATTGTTGCGAGGAACTGCGGATCAGAAGCCTCAACTGCCCGCTCAAAGTCTTCCGGAGGCACTCGAATGGTGTCAGCAGTCAGGTCGCTTTTGTCCAGGCGTGATGTGTAGTCCAGGACCGCTGAGAGACCCAGTTCCTGAACGTCACGACAAATACGCTGCACAACTGCACGTGGGCTAAGTTCTTGACCGAACAATTCGATGGTCCGCTGACGACTGGCTTCGGAAACAATATCACCCTGCGGGCTGAGTTTGTCTCGCAGCGAACGAAACAGTTTGCCCGCGTCATCACAACGACAGTCAATGGTCGGGATGGGAAACAGTGACTCAGATGGACTTGTCATGAGCAGGAAACGCTGTCAACTAAGGAACCGGTGATCGAGTCTGAAAATACGGAAACCGTGTCACAGAGCGAAATCTGTTCCAGATTTGCACAGACAGCAGGCTGTCAGGCGCCCGCCGCGGGTGCGCTAATGGTAAGTTGAGTTGCCCAAAACCCCACGCAGGGCTGTTCGGCTGTTCCACATTCAATACCACCCGGAATACGCCGCCGCGACCACGCTGGTGATTGAAGCCGGCAAACCATGGATGTACAGTCACTCAAAGCCATTTTCACTCTGAAATTGGACGTTTCCGACTGCGAAATCCGGTCAACCACAGCCTTCCCAGAGCCATACCATCCATGATTGATCTGCTCAGCGACACCAGCACTCGTCCAACCCCTGGTATGAGACAGGCGATTGCTTCTGCGGAAGTTGGTGACGACATGAGGGGTGAGGACCCTTCAGTCAACCATCTGGAATCGATGGTAGCTGAAATGCTGGGAAAAGAAGCCGCTGTATTTGCCTGTTCCGGGACCCAGTCCAATCAGATGGGTCTGCGTGTGCATTGTGTTCCCGGGGATGAATTGCTGATCAACTCCACCGGCCACATCGCCGGCTACGAAGGCGGTGCCCCGGCAGCGCTCAGCGGTATCACCGTACGACCCATCACGGCTCCGCATGGTTTCCTGAACGTTCAAGACCTGCAAGGTAAGCCGTCGCCCGATGATCAGCATTTGTGCCGAACTCGACTTATCTGTCTGGAAAACACCAGCAACGCCGGTGGGGGTCGAGTTTATCCGCTGACGCAATTGCAGCGGGTCGCCGAATGGGCATGGTCCAACGACCTCAAGATGCACCTGGACGGTGCAAGATTGTTTAACGCCACCGTCGCCGGTGGCTATTCACCGGAAGACGTTGGCCAGTGCTTCGACACTATTTCAATCTGTTTCAGCAAGGGACTGGGTTGTCCCATGGGCTCAATTCTGGTCGGGTCGAACGCTGAGATCCGCCGGGCACGACGCATTCGAAAGCTCTTTGGAGGAGCACTGCGTCAGACTGGAATCGTCGCAGCTGCTGCTGTCTATGCTCTGGAAAACCATGTGGACCGTTTGCAGGAGGACCATGACAACGCGAAGGAACTGGCCCGCCAACTGTCTGCAGTAGATGGTATTCTTATCAGCCCGGAGGATGTGCAAACGAACCTTGTCTATTTTGAAGTCGCTCAGAATCTGGGGACGGCAGTGCAGCTCGACGATGCGCTTGCGGAGCACGGAATCCGCTTGTGTCCATTCGGCGGTCAACGAATGAGAGTCGTCACCCATCTGGATATCTCTTCAGACGATATCCCGGTCGTTGTCGACGCCATACGTAATGCACTGACGGCCGGCATCAAAGACCGAGAGGATGCGGGCAGCGGCCCGCATCCAAAATGAATTCGAAGATTACACCGAGCCCAATTGGTTCGTAATTCTGCAAAATTTTCTGACTCCTTCGGGAACGTCTCCGGAAAACAAGTGGCGACGGGGATCATTGGCGGACAACCAGTGGACCGATCCCCCGCCCCGGCCTACGATGCGACTGCACCCATGAAACTGCATCTCCGCCTCGCCAGAATGGATCGTCATGGCGGACTCAGACAAGTCATCTCAATCCCCTGAGTCACCGTGTCCCGTGACTTCCGGTGACGGTGACGCCGGACCACAACCTAGTGTGGACAGAATTGACCGCCAGCAAGAACCTCCAGCCGACGGACGTTCTGCTGAAACGCGGGTAACGAATGAATCTTCTGAATTACGCAAAGAACGCCTCCGCCGCATTCGGGAGGATGTGAGCAGTGGCCGCTATGACGTGGATGAATTCCTGAAACAAGCCCTTAAAAACCTGCTCAAACGTATTTCCAGCAACACCGAATAACGGAAATCCGAGTTGATTGTCGAAGCACCCTTTGCAAGGTCGAGCGGGGCTGCAAGACTGGAAGCCAAGTCCGAAGATCAGAGACCGAAGTACACAATTGAACCGGGTGCGTTGTAGTTTCAGAAGAAGGCAGCGAAGTGAAAGATCTGGCACCAGAAAATGTTTCAGCTGCTCCCACAGAAAAATTTCGGGAATACCTGGAAACTCGAGGCAAGCGGCTGACTCAGGAACGCGCCATCATTGTGCGCGAAATCTTCGCGGACCACGAACATTTTGAAACGGATGAAATCGTGGCGCGATTGACGAAACAGCGTACTGACGGTGCCCGTGTCAGTCGTGCAACGATTTACCGCACAATTGGCCATTTGGAAGATGCTGGACTGATTCGTAAGGTCGCTCGATCGAATGACCGTGAGGTCTACGAACACGACTATGGCTATCCCCAGCACGATCATTTCATTTGTGGAAAATGCAGCTCTCTGATTGAATTCCGTAATGAGCAGATTTCACAGATTCTTGAAACCATCGCGGCCGATTACAGCTTCCGCATGACGGCGCATCGCCTGGAAGTCCACGGAATCTGTGAACATTGTGCCCGCCCACCATCGCGCCGTCATCGCAAACTGGACATGATTTGATTCGCTTTACCGGCGCATCGTATCCGTGGGCATCGCCAGAAACATTCGCAGGCCGCCCAGCAGGATGGCCAAGGCTGCGAGCGCTCCGCCGACAAGTCCCAGAACGGACGGCCAGTGGCTGAACACGTCACGAATCAGCAGCGGCTCGGCCCAGATCCATCGCCATGTGCACAACACAATGACTGCGGAAACTGCAAGATAAGGACCAAAGGCCACAAAAGACCGGCCAGCGGTGACGCGTACCACTAAACCAACCACGATAGCTGTTACCGGAGCGATCGTGATGGCACACAATGCTGGTTGCCAGCCTATAAACGCACCAATCATAGCCATCAGTGCGACGTCTCCGAATCCCATTGCCGCCTGACCCAGAATCCCGCTGGAGATGATACGTACAAACCAAACGAAACTGGCGCCTCCGATCATCCCCGCGAGACTCCACGCCAGACCGTGCAAATGTTGGTGATGCTTAATCCAGTCCGGCAGATAAGGTCCCTGCATCCCGGGAATCTGAGCATCCCAGTTTACCCAGATATGGATAATTTGCAGGTCTCCGGAAACCGTCGCTCCTATGACTGCGATGAGAACCCCGACGATGATCACTTCGTCAGGGATCACATAGTCCAGCAAATCCGTCAGCGTTGCCACGGTCAAAAGAAAAAGGAACGCTAAGTGAAACGGCATTCTCAACAGGTGCATTTCAGTCGCCGGTTGCACTTCTGCCACATACTGACAGTCCTGCACCGTCAAGAGCCACGCGTATCCAGCAAATACGGACGTTAGCACCAATGAGGATGCAAGTGGCCAGCAGGCTGACCAGCGATTGCCGCATTGGCCACAGCGAATGACACCTAAGCCGCACCATCGTTGCATCGCAGTACAGGCGGTCTGACACTGCAAACAGCAAGCGAGATTCGTTGACCGTATGTCGTACAGCACCTGAGCCGCCCATCCGGCGGCCAGTCGACCCAGGACAGCGCCAACGATGATTACAGCTATCAGAGTGAAAGACATAGCAGAAGGAATGATCGCAGAGTTCTGCGGACCGAAAGATGGTGTGTTGGACGGCCCGTCTGAAGGCCCTGGCTGATACCGAGCCACACGTCGAAGCATACACCACAGCCATCCCCATGCCGGAATGCTGTACGCCTTCAATACGCAGTGATTCAGGTTCCCATTCGCAGTGTAGAAAACGAAGCAGGCGGCGTCTCGTCTTGCCGATACTCTGAACGTTTCCCGGACCGTAAACGCGGTTCTGTCGGTTTGATGGGCAGGATGCCTGTTGATTAGGCGGACAACGACGACCTAGCCCGCAAATTTCGGTGAATTCCCAATGGCACGCTTCTTGCCTTGGGACCGAGCATAGGCAAATTCCGGCGCGGTGGCAGGTCGTGTGAAGCTGTCAACGTTTCTTGTGTTTAGCACGCTGTTCGTCGTCATCTGTCGTCCCATTACCGGTTCATGGAAATGGGGCGTTGAATGGCCTGATCATCGCGGTTTCTGCGACTACGCCGGCTCGACGCTGATGTACATCGGTCGGTGGCTTGGCTGTTGGGTGCGCGGAAAGGGAAATACGCTGATGGAAAGCCTTTGGCCATGCCGGCCAGCAACCTGCCATTGGTTTCTATTGGTGTAATTTTGCTGTGGTTTGGATGGTTCCGTTTCAACGGCGGCTCCGTGTTGAATGCCGGTCCGGGCATGGTCTCGCCGGTACCGGGGATCTCTGCGGCCGCAGCGCTCACATCCTGGGTGCATGGTGGCAAACCGGACCTCAGTTTGGTGTTGAACGGGATTCCTGATCGGCATTATGGCAGGTGTGGAACCAGACGTCCGGACTGGATGCGATTCTGATTGGATTGATTGCCGGTATATTGATCTATTTTGCCGTGCTTTTCTTCGACGAAGTCCTCAAGGTCGATGACCCCGTGGGCGCAATCAGTGTACACCTCGTTTGTGGAATCTGGGGCACGCTCGCCGTCGGAATCTTCGGTTCAATGTCTCGTGGTGAGCAGCTCATGCATCAGCTCACGGGAATCATCACGATTGGTGCCTTTACTGTAGTCTTCTGGCTTGTCGTCGCTTACACGCTGAATTGGACCATAGGATTACCTGTCAGTACCGAAGATGAAGAATTCGGGCTGCACATCGGTGAGCATGGAATGGAATCCTACGCGCTCAGCCCAACACGAATGTAGTCAGCCTTTGTCTTTGCAAGACGCTCGAAACCGTGGAGAGCTCGGACAAACTGATCGGACTCTCCACTTTTGTCTTACGCATCAACAATTTGACAGGCGATTCAAGACAAACATGACTTGATCCGGATCAGCCGCCGCACTCGTCCAACCCTACAGCATCCATATGAGAAAGCTGATCATGAAGAAAATTGAATCTGTTGTACGTCACTACAAGCTGGAAGAAATCAAGTCGGCACTCACATCCGTCGGAGTTCTTGGCATGACCGTTTGCGAAGTCAGAGGCTTCGGACGCCAGCGTGGCCACAAGGAAAGCTACCAAGGTGCAGAGTACACTTATGCCCAAGGTGAATGTCGAAGTTGTCGTCGAAGACAACAAGTGTGAAGAAACGATCGGCGTTATCTGCGAATCAGATCGGAGACGGCAAGGTCTTCGTCTCATCGCTCGAACAGGTTGTTCGAATACGAACCGGAGAAACAGGTGAGGAGGCCATTTGAACAGCCAGACGACGTATATCGGGAAACCGTTGCCGCTGGTGTGCTTCTAACCCATACGAAGCAGGACGGAACTGTTCGTTGAACTAGTCGCCAGGTTGCAAAAAGGCCGACAGGATTTCGTGTCGGCCTTGATTTGTTTTCTCAGCTGCCGGATCTGTTAATCAACGGCAACAAACGGCAGCAGACCAATGAAGCGAGCCCGTACCACCGCCGTTCGAACAGCCCGTTGATAAATTGCTGATGTCCCGGTACGCCGTCGAGGCAAAATACGACCTTCACGATCAGTGAGCGTTCGCAGAGTTTTCAGGTCTTTGTAGTCCACATAAACCGGACGCGGGACAACACCCTTCGGACAGAACGGGCATTCCATCTTCTTTTTTTTGAGACGAGCGCGACGTTTGCGAAGCTTTTTGAGATCAGCTTTTGAGATGGTAGGCATCGAGCGGAACCGGTTTCTCGCAGCGTTTCACTGCGGCGAATGAGCAGAATCGGGCTCAGAATTCCCTGTAAAGCCAGCTGAAATCAATGCTTACAGCCGACCGCCCGTCGGACAGGCAATGCTCTGGCATGCCTGCAGGGAAACGATCAAAACATTGTAATCGGCCACACCACGTGAGCAACTGCAAACGCGTTCTCTGCCGCCGGTTTTGTCTCTACACCTCAAATAGTCGGGCACCAAAGCGTTGTCGATGCTGCCGACATCGAGGAATATCGGCCACCTCTTTGAGCGGGGACTTTTCAAAACCTAAGCTGGGTTGCTCAGGAACCCCCGTTTTCTCCTTGATTATTTTGCTCACGCACACGGGTATTCCTGTTTCTGCAAGGCGAGGCTGGCAGCGTCGCTTACTAATGCTTTTTCAGTCGTCAATTGATGGAAACGCTGGACCGTGAGTGGCTGGGCAGAGCGCTGCCAACACTCAGTTTCGTCGTCTGGGGGGCCTTCGGTCGGTCCAGCCATCACCCATCAATATGTGACGACCAAATATCTTCACTGCTCGTCGATTTGCGTGAACAAAGCCTTCTGCACTACTCCCGATGAAAACGACGGCCTTTAAGTTCAAACCGGGGCAAAACACCAGGTTCGGTCAGCTGGACGGCACACCCAAATCCCAGTCTCAGCCGCAAGGCCTCCTTCACACGGTCCAGGAGATCCGCCGAATGAGTGGAAACGGGTTCCACGGTGATGCTGAGTTCGTACATGGAACGAACTGTCAAAACATCAATACGAAACTCGGCGACGTCGTCAATCTCACGCAGGACCGCTTCAACGCTGGAAGGAAACACATTGTTACCACGAACCGTTACCATGTCATCGGAACGTCCCAGGATACCATGATCCAGCCACAACAACTCGCGACCCGTCGTATCTTTCTCCGTGGATGCTCGCACTAAATCCCGAGTGCGATAGCGAATGAGTGGTGACCCCACGCGGCCCAGATTCGTAATCAACAGCTCACCCACGTCCCCTGCCGGTACAGGTTCCAGCGTCTCCGGATCAACAATCTCTGCAATAACTTCTGTTTCCAGCAGATACATCCCGCCACAACGGTCGGCGGCTTCGGTTCCGAGTGATCCTAGCTCTGTCATGCCCCAGTGATCAATGACTCGGGCATCCCATGCCTGCTCAATGCGCCTGCGAGTCGCCGGAATAGCTCCACCAGGTTCACCGGCCACCACCAGCATCCGCACCGATGATTCCTGGAGATCAATATCGCTCTGATCCGCAACTTCCGCCATCCGCAGAGCATAGGTGGGAGTGCAACACACCACTGTCGCTTCATTCTCGATCATCGCCTGCAGACGAATCTCGGTTGTCATGCCACCACCGGCGACACAGAAATTACCGATTCGCCCTGCCCCCTCGAATGCCGCCCAAAACCCAATAAACGGCCCAAACGAAAACGGAAAGAAGAACCGGTCAGCCGAATTCACACCGGCCAGCAGATAAATCTGTCGCCAGCATTCCATGATCCAGTCCCAACTGGCCTCTGTGTCCAGCCAGCGCATTGGCCGCCCCGTTGTTCCTGATGTCTGGTGGACGCGGCGATACATCGTCCAAGGATACGTCAGGTTCGCTCCATACGGTGGCTGTTCGGCCTGATCGTGAACAAGTTCCTGTTTGAGGGTCGTAGGCAGTACTCGTAGATCTTCCGGACGGTCGATGGACGAAACATCGATGTCGGCAAATTTGGAGGCATAAAACTGATTGCGAGGGATGATTTCCGCGAACATTTCCCGTAATCGCCGCGACTGGATTTCGCGAATCAATTCTCGACTGTTCCAAATGTCATCAATTGACATGTTCACACTGTCATCCTGCTGTCGTCCTGAATCTGTTGGCGATCGGCTGCGCATGCTGGACTGCGGCCGAAATAATTCTGCATCAACGAAGTATTTGCACGATCTGACGACGCCCGTGTTCTCGCATCTCGACACTCCCGGGCGTCAGGGCATTTTTGTACTACTTGAGCAAATAACGATTCGCGACTGTGATGCCGGAAAGCATGGCGCCGACAATGCCCAGGAAACCTTGATCAGTACCACAGAGGTACAGGTTGTCAACAGATGTCTGGCCATCAATGAACTTGCTTGGGGCTCCGTAGACACAGCCGTTGTCATGACCGGTAAATCGACGAATCGTACGCGGAGTGAACACGTCAGAATCGAGGACATACGGCCGGAAGTCAGGGATGTGGTTCATCGCCGCCTCAATGATACGGTCGTTCCATAACATTTTGCGCTGATGGTAGTCTTCGTCCGACAGTGAAATCCAGTAGTCCGGATCCGCGAGCGCCGTAATACGAACCCGACCGTCTTCCAGCGGTCGCGAATAGTCAAAGTTGTTCGGGGAACAAATGATGCCGCTGCGCAAATCGACAGGTGCATCGGGACACTCGTAATGAAACCTGTCAGCGTCGTTAAAGAAAACAATCGTTTCATTGTGACCCAGATCAGAAGGCTCACGATCGAGAACTGAGATCGATTCGACAAACGAAATGTTGCCCGGTTGGGGACGCTGTCTCGGTTGAGTCGGGTCTACCATTCTCATGGTTTCGGCGGCTCCGGCCGACGACAGGATACTGCCGGCTTCGATTTCAGTACCGTCGTCCAGGATCACAGAACTGGCTTGCCCATTACACTGCACAATTTCCTGTACGCCTGTCCTGAGCTTTAAATGCCCTCCGAGCGCCTTGAAGTGCCGCACGAGCCTTTTGAGTATCCTGCGGACGCCGTCGAACGGGCGCCCAAATCCTTCGTAAAAGATACTTTTGAACATAATCACGAACTGGCTGAAGTCCATGTCACTCGGCGTGGCACTGCCGTAGAACATCAGCGGGCAGAACAGCATGTCAATCAGCAGAGGGTCGCTGATGTGTTCGTTAAGAACCTGGCGAGCCGATACAGACTTACGATTCAGATCGAGCGCGTCGTGGTCGTTGATCTTCTGCAGCAGGCGGCGAAATCCGTCGATCTGCCTTGGGAACGCCTCGTTGATGCCGTTCAGCAGGCAGTTGAAGTCATTGGTGAAATTCAACACACAGCCCGGAAATGCAACTTTGGATTGAAGTTGTGGCCGAAGGTCAAAGTCCTCCCACCGCATTCTCAGCTGTCGGAGCAATTTGCTGAGTGGGCCGACTTTAGTGCCCGGTTCGGCGTAGTTGGTGATGGCGTGCAGGCCAACGTCGTAGTTCCGATTGCGCAGCCGGTAAAATGAATTGAGACCGCCAATTGTGGTGTGGCGTTCAAGGATACAGACGCTCTTTTCGAAGTAGGCCAGTCGCACTCCGGCAGAGAGGCCCGACATTCCAGCACCGATGATGACAGTATCATATTTCACCGGCAGATGTCCCTTTTCCCTTTTGTGATTCCTGATGAGGGTGGAGTGCAGCTGACCAAGCCCTGGATCCGCCTATTGGGCACCTTCTCTCCCAAGGGAGAAAGGAACACGAACTGAACGAGCAAACCAGCACTGATTCCGGCTCGGACCTCGCGGTTTGAGCAATGCGTCGGACAACCCTCAGCCGGCGACGGACACGTCTTTAAGCCGAGGTTCCAGATAGGCGACCGTAGTGGTCATGGTCGTCAGGTGTCCATAATCTTTTTCATCGATCTGAATTCGATACGCTCTGCGCAACTCCAATACGATATCAAGGAAATCCATGCTGTCGAGCTCCATCTGTTCGCGGAACGCCACAGCATCATCGAGATCGGACAGATCTTCATCCGGAGCAATCCGCTCCAGAATTTCCAGAACGACTTGTCGGATCTCCTCACCCGTCATCAATCGATCCCCTGCATGTGCATCCACCGTGGAGTGACCATCACTAATTCTGGCGTAGTTTAGCCATCGAATTTTTTCACGATCAAAACGGAGTTGATTCCCAGCATTCCAAAGGAGTTGTTCACAATATGCTGAACCGACCTCAGGTCACACGGTTCATTGACCACCAGATGACTGACTTGGCAACGCTGGTCGGGAGAATCCAAGTTGATTGTAGCGTGGACCACTCCATCGTCAAACGACGGCAAATTCCCCAAAAGCTCCAAAGCGCCCGCAGCCCCCATCGCATGACCGATGAAACTCTTCGTGTTGTTTACGACGGCATTGGTTTCGCCGAAAACCAACTGCAATGCGGCTGCTTCTCCGATATCACCCTGTTCCGTCGCCGTGGCATGACTGCTCACGAGGTCGACATCATGCGGTGTGATTCCCGCTCGTGAAAGCGCCAGCCCCATGCATTCCGCCTGTCTCTTAAAATTAGGCAGCACGAAATCACTCGCATCGGAATTCATCGCGTGGCCGATGATCTCTCCATAAATCGTGGCTCCACGTTTCAGTGCATCCGGGAGGCGTTCCAGGGTGCAGATGCCGCCACCTTCGGCCACCACGATACCATTACGTGCGCTATCAAACGGCCGACTGGCTTTCGTGGGGTCTTCGTGAGCCGCCAGTGCTCCCTGGCTCTGAAAACTGGCGAAGATCCCGAATGTGTGGATGCTCTCCGAAACTCCACCTGCAACGGCAACATCGACTTCTTCCAGCTTGAGCATCTGCAGACCGTGAATAAATCCCGCATTTCCCGCAGCACACGCTGCGCCTACCGTTAAATGAGGCCCGGTAATCCGCAGGTTGAGGGTGACTTCTCCGGCCGGATTATTCGCAACGGTCCGAGGGTTATGGTGATGAGACCAGACTTTGGTGTCGTAGTCGAACTGCGATATCTCATAGATCTCATTTTCCGTTTCGACATTGCCGTGTTCCGTAATCCCGAGGTACACACCGACACGGCTTTTCTCCACAGTTTCCCAGTCCAGACCTGAGTCCCGAATGGCTTCGTTGGCACAATAGACTGCGACGGAACCCGCACGCGTGCCTCGGCGAACATCTCTGCGCGTCTGGTAGCGCAGCTCATCAAAATTGCAAACACCTGCCAGCACGGGTGGCATGTAGCGAGTTTCGTAATTCACAACACCCGATTTTCCATCCAGCAGATTCTGCCGGTATTCGGCCAGACTGTTTCCATTGGGTGCTGCGAGCCCAATTCCAGTGATGACGATGCGGTCGTTCAGGGCCACAAGACAGTCTCGGGAAGTAACGGACGGAACAGGCCGGACCTTGGGGGTGGGCCGGATGAGTCAAAGCGCCGCAGAGTACCCGTGGGGCACCGCCGTGGCAAGTTTCCGCCGAACCGACCGACATCTGAGAGTTCGTCGTCGGACGGCCAATGCCACCGGTTGCTGTCGCTTTTAGCAGTTTCCGGTGGCGACGGTTAGACGGAAAAAGTCCAGGACCGTGTCGCCGCAGCGTTTGACAGACTCAGGATGACATTCGAGAAGGTACTGCCGGATTAAGTGGCATGGTGAACGCAAGTACTGTCCATGGACCAAT
>Ga0310123_10001179_pt1 | contig 22227 bp, 18 predicted proteins | sample CB6_AW_1057_MG_FD_203505 | JGI IMG/M metagenome (GOLD analysis project Ga0310123, IMG submission 203505) | Marine microbial communities from Western Arctic Ocean, Canada - CB6_AW_1057 | ecosystem: Environmental > Aquatic > Marine > Oceanic | place: Canada: Western Arctic Ocean | collected... | reverse complement strand
ATAGCCGGTGAACATGTTGTGAGTGCCACGCTCGTGAGCGGCTTCGCCGTGAGTGTGGGAATTGACGATCGTGATCTTGTCAGCGATCTGGGCGGTGTTCTTGAGCGTCTCGTTGAGACGTCCGCCGGAGACCTTTGTGGCGATCGAACCCATCGGTCCGCGGTACTCCAGCGGAGCATACGGCTTGGGATCCCAGGTCTCCTGGTGAGCCTGTCCGCCGGGGAAGAAGATGAAGATCACCGACTTGGCGGTGCCTTCCTTGCTCTCAAAGAACTTCTGATCGGCCTGAGCCTGCTCCATCCGGAACAGGTCGGCCATCGTCAGACCCAATCCACCGAGATAGCCGGCGTAGAGGAAATCGCGACGCGACGTTTGCACTGCCATCAGTTCATCTCCCTGTCTGTAGTACCCGCACGACCCGCGTCATCCTGACACCGTCGCTATGTGGCTACGAACGTGTTTCTCATTACCGCTTACTACTTCTTCTCGGCCAACCCAACCCGCCCGCTTAGGAAGAATCAGATTCAACCGCTACGCACCAGCAGTGCACCGAGATCAACTCAACACATCACCGAACGCTTGCGCATTGGAACCATAGATACACCAAGGCCCAATCCCCAGTCAAGTGTCTTATGCCAATTGCGGGGCCTCAGGCCCGCCTCAAAGTGGATCAGCGTTGGTCGGGATCGGCCGCATCGCGTGTCTGAGATGGCTGAAGCGAATTCAGTGACTCTCTGAGCATCAGCACTTCACGGGCCGAATCGAGCGACAGCCCCTCGAGTTCCTCGGCCCACACGCTCTTGTCCGATTCGCTCGCGTCGGGCATTTCCCGTTGGATCAGTGCCTTGAGCTGCGCCGGCGTCGCCACCTGTGCGGCGCCCCGGATCGGCTCGGCGGTCAGCGGCCTGGTGAAGGGACGCGGCCCATCCTCACCGTGGACCGCGTCGGGATAAAACTGGCGATTGGGTCCCTGGTCCTTGTCGCGGCCGAACCCCGAGGTCGAATCGACTCGCGGATCGCTCATTTCCGGAAACGACGCGCCCGGCAAGCTGCTGATATCGAGGTCCCAGGCCGGTTCCAGCGGCGGCCAATCCGAGCGTGTTTCCCGGACCGCCTCGGCCCGCGGCGGCGTGGCGCCCATACGGCCCATCACGAACCCGACCACACACGCGATCAGGACGATGGCGGACTGAAGGAAGAGGCGCGAGGCGGCCATGACCGAATCCCTGGGTAACCGACACAGCGAGCGGACGAACAATACGCAACAACCGACACTCGTCACAAGATCGGATTCTCGGAGGCCGGCATGCTCTCGAGCGCACATGTCATCCCGACCGCAGCGAGGGATGACAGTCTCCTACTCCCCGTCCCCCGGCGGCCGTCTCATTTCCTTCTGCCGCGAGCGTTTTTTTTTATTCTGCAGCCTGCGTTCCTTCGATCCGCGGGTCGGCCGAGTCGGCCGCCGTTTCCGGGGCGGCGTGGCCACCTGCCGGATCATCTCGGCCAGCTTCTCGAGGCAATCGGTTCGATTGGTCTCCCGATCCCGAGTCCTCTGGCTGGTGACCAGGAATTCTCCGTCACCGGTGATCCGCGACCGGTAGTTCTCCTGGATCCGCTGCAGCAGTCCCTCATTGATGCTCGGCGAATCCACCACACTCCATCTCAGCCGCACCTTGGTACTGGTCTTGTTGACGTTCTGCCCGCCCGGCCCCGAGGAGCGCATGTACTCGAAGTCGAATTCCGACAGCGGAATCGACACGCTGTCGTTGACGACCAACTGGTCGCCCGCAGGGCGGGGTGGCGGCATCGAGGCGGGGCTCTGGTAGACCTTCTCCGGGAAGCGTCTTAGACTAACCCGGCAGGTACGACACACCAACTCAGCACTGCTCGTCGCACCCCTACAACAACCGACTGCGTCCAGCGACCGCCGCCCGACCAAGAGACACTCCAATGCAACTTCCCGAGATGATCCGAGTCCGGCAGTCCTTCGAGTCTGCTCGCGTGGCCAGCATCCCCGCCGAAGTCGCCAGCCAGTTGGGTGGTCTCGATTTGGCCCAGAGCATCCAGCCGGGCCAGACGGTGGCCATCTCGGCCGGCAGCCGTGGCATTGCCAACATCGCCGAGATCATCAAGGCGGCCTGCGACTTCATCAAGACTCTCGACGCGATCCCGCTGATCATCCCCGCCATGGGCTCGCACGGCGGTGGCACTGCCGAGGGTCAGCGTGGGATCATCGAGAGTTACGGGATCACCGAGGAATTCACCGGGGCGGAGATCCGGGCTTCGATGGAGACCGTCATCATCGACGAGACGCCCCAGGGGATCCCCGTCCACTTCGACAAGCACGCCTCCGAAGCGGACCACGTGATCGTTTGCGGCCGCATCAAGCCCCACACCGGGTTCGTCGGCGAGATCGAATCGGGCCTGCACAAGATGATGCTGATCGGGCTGGGCAAGCACGAGGGGGCCAAGATCTACCACCGCGCGATCCAGGACTACAGTTGGCTGGAGATCGTGACGGCTGTTGGCCAAAGCGTACTCGAGAGGTGCAGCGTGGTGGCGGGGCTGGGGATCGTCGAGAACGCTTTCGACGAAACCGCGTTGATCGAAGCAGTCAGTCCCGGCGACTTCATGGAACGCGAGAAGCAGCTGTTGGTCCAGGCCAAGCAGTGGATGCCCCGGCTGCCCTTTGATGCCGTCGACCTGTTGATCATCGACGAGATCGGCAAGAACGTCAGCGGTTCGGGGATGGACACCAACGTGATCGGCCGCAAGTACAACGACCACTCGGCGACCGACCGCGACGGAGTGCGTGTGCGACGGATCTTCGTCCGCGGATTGACCAGCGAGACTCACGGGAACGCCTGCGGGTTGGGGATGGCCGAGGTGACCAACCGCCGCACGATCGCCGCTGTCGACCAGTCGGCCACCGCGATCAACGCTCTGACCGGAGGACACCCCTCCGCGGCGGGTATGCCGATCGCATTTGAGACCGACCGCGAGTGCATCGAGGCGATCATCCCCACGATCGGGCTGACCGATCCCGAAGACGCCCGGGTGGTCCACATCACCAACACGATGCAGGTGGGCGAGACGCTGGTCAGCCAGGCCTTTGCCGACGCGATCGCCGCCCGAGATGATCTCGAGGTGATCGAGAACACCGAAGCGATGCAGTTTGACGATGGCGACAACCTCGTCCCGGTCGCTGCCGCCGGAGCAACCGTGCACGCTTAGACGGTTGCCAGTCCCCTTATGGCCGCCGTGCCGTTACCACGCCGACTCCGGCCAGCAACGGCAGGATGCCGAAAACCATCAGCGCAACCGAATAACTCTCGGTCCGGTCCCAGCTGATCGCCAGTGGCAATGGCCCACAGGCGGCAGCGACCACCGCAGCGGCCATCGCCGCGCCGCGGATCGCCCCCTGGTTACTCCGCCCGTAGTAGTTGATCCAGACGGCCGTCCCGGCAGTGCGGATGATCCCGCCCTGCAAGCCCAGCACACCGCCGTACAGAAACCGCCAGTCCGGGCTGGGCATCCAGATCATCAGGCCGATCCCCGAGGAGAGGAACACCATCGCGGCGGCCAGCAGGTAACGCTCGTACCCCAGGTCGGTCAGAAACCCGGCCAGCACACCGCTGAAGGTGGCCACCACGGCCTGCAGGCCCAGTAGCAGCAACGCGTCGTTGCGAGCCACATCGTGGGCGGCCAACAGCGAGACCTGGTGAAAGATGAGCCCGGTCCCGACCATCGACGTGGTGCACCACACCGCCAACAGCTTCCAAAAACTGCTCAACCGCACCGCCTGACTCAGCTTCAGGTCTCCCGACCGAGTCTCCTCGGACTCGACCTCCCGACTCGCAGACGCTCTCTCGCCGACCCGTTCGTCGTGCCACCTCGCGTCGGGCAGCAGCCCCAGCGGTTCGGGCCGGTCGCGGACCAGCAACAGAGCCGGCAGCACCAGGCCGATCCAGACCATCGCCGCCAGTCCCCACCAGGCCGACCGCCAACCGTATTGCTCGATCATCAGGTCGTTGAGTTGAGGGATGGTCATCACCGAGACGGCACCACCCAGCCCCACGATCCCCATCGCCAACCCGCGTCGGTTCTCGAACCACTCGCCCACCAGCCAGGTGGCCGAGAGCGTGATGGCACCCTGGCCGATACTACGGATCAGGGTGAAGCCGACCGAGAGTCCCAGCAGCGTGCCGATCGACGACATCCACAGGCAGGCAAACCCCAACAGCAGACCCAACGTCGGCAGCAGCACGCGGGCACCGAATCGATCGAGCAAAACGCCGATCCCCGGCAGCAACGCACCTCCGACCAGCCCGGCCACCAGGTAGGCGATCGAATAGTCGGTCCTCAACAGCCCCAGGTCGCCCAGCATCGGGTCGATGAAGGCGGCGACCGAAAACGACTGGCCCGGGGCCGAGAGAAACATGCCCAGGGTACCGATGGCCAGCATGACCCACGCCGGGTGCAACCGACGACGCGGTGCAGCCAGCACGTGCGGTTCTGAGGAAGTGAGCTCGAGAGCGGGATCGAGTGCAGACACTACGGAGGCAGGCGGGACAGGTCGGGGAGGGCAGTGGGGTGGGAAGAACCCGTTCTAGGGCGACCCACTCACGGCGTAAAGCCCAATGTCCGCGGCGTGAGAGGCAGAGCTTGGACTACTTGCCCAACCACCGCGCCGCGTTCTCGAGAACCCTCAGCGGCAATGGCTCGAAGTACACGCCATAGGTCTCGTGCCCGGGGCGGAAGTAGAACACCTTGCCCTTGCCGAGGTTCCAGATCATCCCGCTGCGGAACCGCTCGCCCGCAGCCCATCGCTCCTCGAACACCACCACGTCGGGAGCCGGCACATGGAACGGCTCGTCGTACATCTCGGTGTGAGCCACCGTCCAGGTCTTGGGCAGGCCGCGAGCGATCGGATGCGAGGGGACCCGGGTGATGATCGTCGATGGCTTTCCGTCGGGTCGGTAGGCGGGAAAACAGCAGTTGGGCAGCCTGAGATTCACCTCGTAACGGCCGTCCTTGTTGCGGAAGAACGACGCGGCAGGAGTCAGAGGCGTGGTTCGGGAGGGTGCCCGGTACAGGGGCGGATCTGGAGGCAGCAGCTTGAGCACGGCCTGGGCACGAGCCGTGGCGGGCACCTGCTTCAGCGCGTCCTCTTTCGACCGTGCGTTCATCGCCTCGATGAATGGTGTCGACCAGTGCGCCGAGTGCAACGCGATCAGCGACAGTTTTCCGGACTGGATCCGCTCGACGATCCGTTTCCCCTGGTCGGGCTGGATCAATCCCTGCCTGACATGCCCCCACCAGATCAGCACGTCGCACTGATCGAGCACCTTGTCGGAGATTCCCTGGCCGGCATCGTCCAGGGCGACCGACTTGACGCTCAACCCCGGCCGCACTCCCAGGGCCTTGGCAATCTGGTTGCCCAGGAAGTCCGGGTAGGCCTGCTTCTGCCTCGGTTGACGCTCATCCCAGACCACCACGCGGATCGGTTCGGCTGCCCCGACAACTCGGGCCGCAAGGCAAACCAGCACCAGTGCCACCGCCTGATTGAATCGAATCATGCCGTCCCCCGTTTCATTGTCTCAGTCGTTTCCACCAGTGTCCTCTGGCGTCCGTCTGGGCGGAGCCGCCGACACACCTTCGAGGCCGCCACTGACCCGGATCACCTCGCCGGTCATCCAGTCGGCCGACGGACTGGCCAACCACGCCACCATCCGGGCAATGTCCTCGGGCTCACCCCAGCGTCCCAGGGGCACCGCACTGCGGACCCGCTCGATCATCTCGTCCTCTTCGATCCCCAGGCTCTCACTTCTCTGCCTCATCACCGAGCGATTGAAGTCGGTGTAGACCGGTCCGGGACAGACGGCGTTGACCCGCACACCATAGGCGGCCAGTTCCAGCGCCATCGTGCGTGTCAGGCTGATCACCCCGGCCTTGGCCACGTTGTAGGCTCCGGCCAACGCCGCGGGGTTCTGGCCGTTGATCGAGGAGATGTTGACGATGGCACCGGATTCCTGCCGCTCCATGATCGCCGCCGCGGCCCGGCCGCAATAAAAGGCTCCGGTCAACGTGGCCGCCAGCACGCGATCCCACTCCTGGTCGGGCAACTCCGAGATCCGGTCCAGCTTCTGGCCGACCCCGGCGTTGTTGACCAGTATGTCGAGCTGCCCGCCTTCTGATGCGATCGCTCCCAGCACCTCATCAACGGCGGAACTGTCGGTGACATCGAGTTCGACCGACCGAGCTTCGAGACCCTCCTCGACCAGGCCCTCGGCTGCCTCGCTCGCCTTCTGCGTCTGCACATCTGCCAGCACCACGCTCGCACCGCCTCGAGCCAACTCGCGGGCCATCGCCAAACCCAGTCCCTGGGCGGCGCCGGTCACCACGGCGGTTCGTCCGCTGAGATCGACTGGGGAGGCTGTCATGGCAGGGGAGGGGCAGGGGCAGGGAGGCGGCACTTGGAATCAGCGGTCCGGTCGGGACAGCATATCGCGACGCTCAGCAGCGGGCCACGCGAGGGCCGGACTGCTTGCGTCCGTGAGTGTGTTGCCGGACAATCCGGGTCCAACATGGACGCCCCCCCGAGACCACTTCCAAGGACATTATTATGATCCGCCACCTGCTTGTCGCTTCCGTCGCGCTGGTTGCCGTCGTGGCCGCCCCACAGCCCAGCCCCGTCGCTCCCGACTTCAACGGTCAGAGGCCCATCGACGCGGTCGACACCGTCTTCATCGCCGACATGACCTGGATGGAAGTCCGGGACGCCATGAAGGACGGAACCGATACGGTGATCATCGCCACCGGTGGGATCGAGCAGAACGGGCCATACCTGGTAGCCAACAAGCACGGCGTGGTGCTCGAGGCCATGACTGAATCGATTGCCCGGGCGCTGGGCAACGCCCTGGTCGCACCGATCGTCGATTTCGTCCCCGAAGGCGACATCAAGCCACCGACGGTGCACATGAAGTACCCCTCGACGGTGAGCGTGAGCGAGGAGACGTATCGAGCTCTGGTGAGTGACATCGTGGCCAGCTACAAGACTCACGGCTTCAAGCACATCGTGCTGATCGGCGACAGCGGCGGGAACCAGGAGGGGCTCAAGGCGGTCGCCGCCGCCCAGGACGAGTCGGCCAAGAAGGGTCCGAGGGTGAGTTTTGTGCCCGAGTACTACAACTACGGCGAGGTGGGGAAGTTCCTGGAAACTCATGGCATCAAGCAGGTGCCCGAAGGACTCCACGACGACTTCGGCATCACCGCGATCATGTCGACCGTCGACCCGGACAGCATCCGGGCCAGGCAACGTAAGCGGGCCGGCAACTTCTCGATCAACGGCATCAATCTCTCGCCCCTGAAAAACACTCAGAAATGGGGTCGGGCGATCATCAAGTTCCGAACCGACGCCGCCGTCGCCGCGATTCGGAAGGCACGTGGTTAATTCCACCCTCCAGGCGAATCGTCATGAAATCCACTCATGCTCTGCTGCCGCTTCTGCTCTCCTGTCTCACGCTCTGTGCAACCGCGGCCGAACCCACCATCCGTATCGACACGCCGGTGACGCCACCCACCTGGGCGCTGCTCGAGCGGCAACTGCTCGACACCAACGCCGCCGCCTGTCGCCGGTTCTTTTCGCGATACTTCGACGAGCGAGGCTTCCTGCTGTGCGTGGAACGCTGGGGCGGCGACGACGGCCCCGATGATGCTCCGGAAAATGTCGGTGGCTGGGCCCAATTGCACGCGTTGGGCGGAGCCGACGACGTGCTGACAATGTACCGGACGGCCTGGGAGGGTCACCTGAGGCAGTACACGCTGGCCCGGACGGTCGAGGTGCCCTTTGCACGCGACGGGATGTACTACAAGGAATTCCCCGTCATGTTCGACTGGCAGCACAACGGCGAAGGCCTGAGGCTGTTCAACCTCCAGGGACTCAGCGACTACCAGAACACTCGCTACGGCCACCGCGTGCGACGTTACGCGGGGTTCTACATGAACGAGGACCCCGGGGCACCCAACTACGACCCCAGGCACAAGATCATCCGCAGCATGATCAACGGCAGCCGCGGACCGTTGATGCGGAAGGCGACCGGGCTGGACTGGGCCGGTGACCCGATCGAGATCGAGCACCGCTTTCACCTGGGGCACGGCGAGCGGAACTACGCCGAGATGGTCGCTCACTTCAAGGACTACAACGACGTCGTCGGCGATCACCCGCTGAACCTGATCGCCACCACGCTGCCGCTGAACGCCTACCTGCTGACCGGTGAGGCCAAGTACCGCACCTGGCTGATCGACTACGTCGACGCGTGGCTGGGCCGGATGAAGCAAAACGGCGACATCATTCCTTCCAACATCGGCCTCGACGGCACCATCGGCGGTGCGACCAATGGTAAGTGGTACGGAGGTACCTACGGCTGGGGCTTCACCGTGATCGTTCCCCAGACCGGCGGACTGGCTCACCGCAATCGCCAACACTGGGGCTTTGTCGGCATGATGAACGCCTACTTCCTGACCGGCGACGACAAGTACCTCGACGCCTGGCGAAAACAGACCGCCAAGGTCAACGCTCAGAAACGGATCGTCGACGGGAGAGCCCTCTACCCGCGGATGTACGGAGACAAGGGTTGGTACAACTGGGTTCCTCAGCCCTACACCTACAACCAGCTCGAGATCTACTACCTGTCGATGAAGGCCGCTGACCGCAAGCACCTCGAAAACGACTCGTGGTTGAAGTTCCTCGACGGCGAAAACGACGGGTTCGTCGAGGCGGCTCTCAGGCGCGACCTCGCCGAGGTGCGGCAACGGTCCCTGGCGATGGACGGCGACACGACCACGCCAGACACCCGGCTCGCCGACGACCCTGCCAAGTACAACCCCGCCCAGGTCACGGCGCTCAGGCAGTTGATGGTCGCCGGACTCGACCCGGGACGCCGCGCCTCGGTCTGGCACACCCGGCTGAGGTACTTCGATCCACTCAAACGCCGCGCCGGGATCCCCGACGATTGCGCGGCACTGATCGATCGCATGACCGACACCACCACCCGAGTGCGGCTGGTCAACACCAACCAGTTGGAGTCTCGCGAGTTGATCGTGCAGGCGGGGGCCTACGCCGAGCACACGATCCAGGCCGTCGAGGTCGGTGGCAAGAAAACCGAGTTCGAAGGTTCGACGCTGCGAGTGACGCTGTCCCCGGGTGCCGGAGCCACCCTGACACTGACCGTCGACCGGCATTCCCGAACACCGACGATGCACTTTCCCTGGCACCGCAACTGATCGGCCGAGGGCCATCCTCCTCACACCACCCAGACAACCCAACAGGTCCTCACCATGAAACGCCGTGATTTCCTGGCCACCGCCGGCACATCGGCCGCAGCAGCCGCCACTGTCGGACTTGCCGGTTGCCCGGTCGATTCCGAAATCACTCCGACGCCGTCCGCGTCCCCGGCAGTCAGCCTGGCCGGCCGGACCGCCTCGGCCGAAGTGACTGCAGCAAAGACCAAGCCGGAGGTGAAACTCTACGCCGGCACGCAACGCAGCCCGACGTCACAGCGGATGCTGCAGTTCATCAAGCGGCACGGAGTCGACCACGTCTGCGGCTTCCCGCCGAATCCTCCCTACCCGCAACGCGGCTACTGGACGGTCGAGGAACTCGAGAAGACGCGGGAGACGTGCGAGGCCCAGGACATCACGCTCGACATGGTCGCACTCCCGTTTCTCTCATCCAGCCACATCGACCGTGAGAAACGCGGAGCGATCATGCTGGGCAAAAGCCCCGAGCGGGACCGGGACATCGATGACATTCACAAGATGACCGAGAACTGTGCCCAGGCGGGAATCCCGGCCTGGAAGTACAACATGAGCCTGCTGGGGGTGCTGCGGACCGAGCGGACTGCCGGACGCGGAGGGTCGAGCTACAGCACCTGGAAGCTGAAGCTGGCCGAGGCCGACCCCAAGTTGACTCGAGCGGGACGAGTGACCGAGGAGATGGCTCTGGAGCGAATGCAGTATTTCGTTGAGAGAGTGATCCCGGTCTGCCAGGAGCACAAGATCCGTGCCGCCTGCCACCTGCACGACCCCGGCACTCCGCCGGGCGGGTTCCAGGGTATCGAACGGTTGCTGGGCAACTTCGAGGGGATCAAGAAGTTCATCGCCCTTTCGGACAGCCCCTACCACGGCCTCAACCTCTGCCTGGGCTCGATGATGGAGAATCTCGAGAATCCCAACGAGGAGATCCACGAGGTGATCCGGTACTTCGGCAACAAGCAGCGGATCTTCAACATCCACTTCCGCAACATGGTCGGAAAGCGAGGCGACTTCCAGGAGGTTTACCTCGACAACGGCGACATCGACATGCTGCAGGTGATGCGAACGCTGGTCGAGGTGGGTTATGAGTACATGGTGATGCCCGACCACATTCCCCGTCACGCCGACGACCCCGGCGGCCTGCAGGCGTTTGCCCATTCCTACGGATACATCGAAGCCTTGATCAGTGCCGTAAAAACATATGGCTAAACGACCGGAGTCCAACACGCCCCGGAATCAATCTCATGACACGCTCTAGACAGCTGCTGTTGATCATGCTGGCAACCGCCGGCACCACGCCTGCGGCCGACCCCGCACCGTCCCCAAAACCGACCCTGGTCTCGGTCACCAGGATCTGGGACAAGGCTCCGCACTGTGCCTTCACCGACCTGATGCGTTGGGAGAACCGCTGGCTGTGCTGTTTTCGAGAAGCCCAGGGTCACGGTGGCGACAACGGCATTGTCCGCGTCATTTCCTCGACCGACGGTACCGCCTGGAAGTCCCTGGCCACGCTCAAGCAACCCGGCATAGATCTCCGCGACCCCAAGCTCTCGGTTCACCCCGACGGCCGGCTGATGCTGCTGATGGGTGGCATCGTGAATCTCAAGGCCAAGTATCACACCCGCTCACCCCGGGTCGCCTTCTCGCACGACGGCCACACCTGGTCGCGTCCGGCGACGGTGCTGGCCGAAGATCACTGGCTGTGGCGAGTGACCTGGCACAAGGGCACCGGCTGGACCGTTTCCAAGCTCAACGAGGGCCGCAAGCCACGTCGCGGCTTCCTTTATAAGACTCGCGACGGGTTGAAGTACGAGTACGTGACGGAGATGGAGACCGAGGGGATCAGTGAGACGACGCTGAGGTTTCTGCCCGACGAGACGATGGTGGCTCTGATTCGGCCCCGCTGGATCGGGGTCAGCAAGCCGCCGTACCGCGAGTGGACCTACACCGACATCGGCCAGGGGATCGGCGGCCCGAACTTCATCCTGGCTCCCGATGGCAAGATGTGGGCCGCCGGGCGGAAGTACGGCAAGGCGGCCAAGACCTCCCTGGCGACGATGACCGGCACGTCGTTTCGGCACGTGCTCGAGTTGCCCAGTGGCGGCGACACGAGCTACCCCGGCATGGTGATCCACAACGGATTGCTGTGGATGAGCTACTACTCGTCGCACGAGGGCGGCAAGACGAGCATCTTCCTGGCAAAGATCAAGCTGTAGGGCGGCCCGGGACTGGCCTACTGGTTGGCGAAGCCCCAGTCGGTCGGCTGGTAGCTGATGGCCAACTCGGGCGTTTCGAACCGCCGTCCCTTCTCGGCCAGGCTGTGCATGACCCGGTCCAGCACCCCGGTCGTCACCAGTGTCCTCTCGACCGGATACGCCGGACGTCCGGTCTGGAACATCTCCTCGATCGCCCGCAGCAGGTGCTCGAAGTGCCCGAACGGCTTGCCTTCTTCGAGCCGGAACCAGACGGCGATCGGTTCCTTCCGCCCCTTCAGCTTGGCGGCGAAGCAGAACTGGCTGTTGAACCCGTTGGCCATGATGACTGAGGACTTCAGGCCGTCGCGGTGTTCGATCAGGTAGCCGGTCGCCTTCTGCTTCACGGCCGGCCCGATCGGGTTCTTCGACCGCAGCTTCGCCGGCACCGATCCCAGTGCCGCCTCGAGCAATTCCTGGCTCCAGCGGCCCGCGTCGCGGGCCTTGACCAGGGAGTCACCGGAGACCGCCTGCACGGCCGACACGCCCGCCTCGCCTCCCTTGCGACGCTCGATCATGCACTGCAGCGTCTCGAGAGTGTGGAAGCCGTAGGACTCGACGCCCCCGTATCCCACCGCCATTGCCTCCTCGATCTCGACACCGGTCTCCAGGGTCAGGGCGGGGTAGCGCCAGCAGGTCGGCAGCGATGAGCCGGCCATGAAGGGGATCTTCAACTTCCGGGCCGTGTGGACCATGTGCAGTGCATCGGAGAACTTCCAGGCGAGGTGCTTGTCGGAGAAGACCGGGACGATCCGGCCGGACTTCTGCATCGCCGCGACGATCGCGTCGAAGAACCGACGTCGTGGATACATGTGCTGGCGGGTCTTGGGGTCGTAGGGATAGTTGCCGTGTTCGCCGATCGAGAGGACTCCTTCGATCCGGTCGTCCCCGGCCGGTTGCAGGATCGCCTGCTCGATCGTCTTGACGATCGGGAAGCCGTGTTTCCTGGCCAGGTCGCGACTTAAGTCTCCCTTGGGGACCTGGTCGGTGTACATCGAGACGAGTTTCAGGTCCGGCCCAGCCTTCCCGTCCTGCCGCCAGCCTTCAAGCACCTTGCCGACGATCACGTCGGCGTGAGCATTATTGCGGTACTCGGTCACCACCGCAGCGATCGGCAGTTTTTGGCGTTCTGCGGCGAGCGCCGAACGCCCGACAACCGAGGCCATTCCCGCGGCGGCCATCCCACCGACAAACTCCCGTCTCGTGATCATCATGTTTCGTTTCTCCGGGGGGGCCAGGCCCCCACCCCGCAACGGCAGCGTCGGACGCCCCATTCAATGCCGACCGTTCGACTTCGCTTCACCATTGGACCCTCGTCGACGCATCTTCGCCAGTTCGGCCTCAAGTTCCTGCCGCTGGGTCCCGATCTCGCGCAACTCGGCCCTCGCCTGTTTCGAATCCACCCGGACCGACGCCAGGTCGCCCATCCCCAGCAGCAGCAACCAGCCCCCCAGGCAGATCACCACGATCCAGTAGACCGCGATCACCTCCAGATCCTGTTGCCAGATCAGTGCATCACCGAACCCCAGCATCACCCCCATCAAGGCAATCATCCCCGACATCTGCATCCGGCGGCGAAAGCGGCTCCCCAGCCGCTTTCGGTCCCACTGGTTGAGTCCCTGGTCACCCTGCTGACGGGCCCAGGTCCTGCAATGGGCTCGCATCATCAACACGCCGACCACCACCAGCACCATCCCGAAGACAGCCGTCGGCACCCAGTGAAACGGTTCCAGTCCGATCGTCCTGTCTCCTTGGTAGCCTCGAAGGGGCCGCCGCCTCGCTCAGGGACCGGTGGCCGGCAGAGTCTCAAGCCAACCCAGTACCACTCGACCGACCGCCGCCAGGCTGGTTCCCGAACAGGCACGGACGTTGTCGCGAGTCGTATGCCAGTGAGGGAAATCAAAATCGATCAGGTCGCAGGTCGGGATCTTGGCGATTCGGTTCAACGGCACGTGATCATCCTCGACGTCATGCTTGGGTCGAGGCCGATCCTTGAACTGCTCAACCTTCAAACGCCTCGCCGTCTGCCAGATCCCGTCCACCACCCTGGGCGCGTAAAACAGGCTCTTCTTCTCAACAAAGATCTGCAGGTCGCGGTCGCCGACCATGTCGAGCAACACTCCGGCAACGTACTTGTGGGCCGGCGGCCGGTCCCGGTACACGGTGGCAAAGTGAGTCGAACCATGGAAGAACTGGCCCAGGGTCTGGTTGCCTCGCTGAAAGAGGTACTCCTCGGCGTCGAAGAAGACGAAGTCGACACCGACGCGGGTGTCGAGTTTTCGCATGTGATGAGCCAACTCCATCAGCAACGCCACCCCGCTGCCCCCATCGTTGGCTCCGAGGAACCGACCGCGAGGGTTGACCGGATCGAGATCGGGGAACGGCCGCGTGTCGTAGTGGCAGCACAGCAGCACGCGAGTGGTCCGCTTGGGATGCCAGCTGACAATCAGGTTGGTCATCCGCACGGCTTTGCCGTTGCGAGGGTCGGGGCGGTCGAAGGACTGCCGCGTGACCCGGGCTCCAAAGCGGGCAAAGTGGGACGACAGCAGCCGCTGTTGAGCCAGCATGCCGCGTGAGCCGCTGGGCCGTATCCCCAGCCGACAGATCGACTGCAGGTAACGGTAGGCACGAGACGGGTCGGGGCCGGCGACTCGAGTCTCCTCGGCCGCGACCGCCGGCAGGGCCGCCAGACACAGACCCAGGCAGACTCCCAATCGTGCCGTCACCGTGATGTCACTCCGCCAGGCCCGCTCGGTCCCGTCACAACTTCTTGCCGTTACGATCCCGACTGCAGTCGGGCGACCAGATCGTCGTTCTCGGCACTGATCTCCGAAGGCAACTTCTCACCAAAACCGGCCAGGAAGTCGGCCCGTTCGCTGGCCTCTTCCAGCCACTGTTCGGAGTCCACCTCGAGCAACGCCTCGGCGACGGCCTGATCGAGTCCCAACTCGTCGAAGCCGACGGCCCCGGGCGTCGGCAGCCACCCGATGGGAGTCTCGACCGCTTCGCCGGTGCCACCCACCCGGTCGACGATCCATTTCAGCACCCACATGTTCTCACCGAACCCCGGCCACAGCCAGTTGCCCTCTTCGTCGCGGCGGAACCAGTTGACGTGAAACACTCCGGGCATCTGATCACCACCCCGTTGGCCGACATCAAGCCAGTGTTGCCAGTAGTCGGCCATGTGGTAGCCGCAGAAGGGGAGCATCGCCATCGGGTCGTGCCGGAGTTCTCCGAGGCCTCCGACCGCCGCGGCGGTCTTCTCGCTGGTCATCGTCGCCCCGATGTAGGTGCCATGCTGCCACGAGCGGGCCTGGTAGACCAGCGGCGTGGTCGAGGAGCGGCGGCCGCCGAAGATGATCGCCGAGATCGGCACACCTCCGGGCGATTCCCAGTCGGGAGAAATGCACGGGCACTGTTCCGCAGGCGCGGTGAAGCGGCTGTTGGGGTGAGCGGCCGGGACATCCGACTCGGGTGTCCACGGGTTGCCCTTCCAGTCGGTCGCCTCAGCCGGCGGTTCGCTCAGACCCTCCCACCAGATCGTGTTGTCCGGCAGTAACGCCACGTTGGTGAACAGCGTGTTGGCCCGGCAGCTGGCCAAGGCGTTGGGGTTGGTCTCGTCACTGGTCCCGGGTGCCACGCCGAAGAAACCGTACTCGGGATTGACCGCGTACAGCCGACCGTCCTCGCCGAACTTCAGCCACGCAATGTCGTCGCCGATCGTCTCGACCGACCAGCCCGCCTGCAAAAACGATTCAGGAGGCACCAGCATCGCGAGATTGGTCTTGCCGCATGCGGATGGAAATGCGGCAGCGACGAATGTCCTGTTCCCCTCGGGATCGGTCAGACCCAGGATCAACATGTGCTCGGCCATCCAGCCCTCCCGCCGAGCTAGCACGCTGGCCAATCGCAGAGCGAAGCACTTCTTGCCCAACAGGGCGTTGCCGCCGTAGTTGGAACTGAAGCTCATGATCAGGTTTTCGTCGGGGAAGTGACAGATGTAGCGTTGTTCCGGGTCGAGTTCCCCGGTGCTGTGCAGCCCCATGACGAAGTCGCCCTCGTCACCCAGTTCCTCCAGCGCCACCTCTCCCATGCGGGTCATGATCCGCATGTTGGCCACCACGTAGGGGCTGTCGGTGATCTCGATCCCGACCTTCGCCATCGGGCTGCCGGGAGGCCCCATCAGGTAGGGGATCACGTACATCGTCCGCCCGGACATGCAGCCGTCAAAGAGCGGATCGACGAGCGTGTGCATCTCGGCAGGAGCCATCCAGTTGTTGGTCGGCCCCGCCTCGTCCTCGGTCGCCGCACAAATGAATGTGCGGTCCTCGACCCGCGCCACGTCATTGATGTCGCTGCGGCCGTAATAGGACCCAGGGTGTTTCTCCTCGTCCAACCTCACCAGCGAACCGTCGTCGACCATCATGTCGTAGAGTCGACCGATCTCCTCATCGCTGCCGTCGCACCAGTGGACATTCTCGGGTGTGGTCTGGGCGGCGACGGTGTCGACCCAGTGCTGCAGAGCCTGGTTGGGCATCGTGGAGTTATCTTTCAGTTGGCGTTTCAGGAGGCGTGTCAGATCGACACGGGCGATTATCGGAGCCGACTCTAGGTGGGGCAGGGGGGGTGGTGCAAGGAGTGCCCCCGGACTGGCTTCCACCCCCGGCCGGCTGAAACTCCGCCGGAGGCGACTGCCGGTCCCCGGCCGACTTCCTCTACGGCTTCGCTGCCTTTTTTGCGGCCGGCTTCGCTGCCTTTTTTGCGGCCGGCTTCGCTGCCTTTTTTGCGGCCGGCTTCGCCGCCGGCTTCGCAGCGGGTTTCGCTACCACCCTCCGCGACAGCAGGCACTCGACCGGCTGAAACACGTGCTGACCCGACATCGAGGTCCCCACGTAATCACGACCGCGGAGGATGATCGGCCACGACTCAACCAGCAGTTGTCGCCGCATCGACTCGAGATCGAAACTCTCGCCGGCCACCGAGTACTGCAGGTCGTAGATCTTGCCATCCTGCTGCGGCACCACAATCAGTCCGTGTCGGAGATGATCGAGTCCGAGCCAGCCCAGGGTGATGCCGTGATGGCTTTCGTTCTGGAAGGCGATGGCGGCCAGTGAGCGAAACGAGTTGGTGACGTCGTCGGCCAGCAACGCATCGGCTCCACGGATGTTGGCACTCGACTCGGCCGTCAGCGTCCCGGTCACGCGAATGTCGACGGTGTGCTCGGGGCCATCGCCCTCGACGTCCCCGTCGGCCAACGGCTTGTCACTCCAGCGAACCGCCACCAGTTGCCCGGTGCTCAGGTCCAGGTCGACTGACATGCTGTCGAAGACGACGGTCTGCTTGGGCTGGGCCTTGCCGAGCGTGGAGTCGAGTTCGAGATCCACGCTGATGGCGAGTTCGTGCCGGTCCTCCCCTTCGGCATCGGTGCCGTCGACATACAGCAGCAGCGCCGCCGCCTTGCTGCCGGTCTTGCCCGGTTCCCAGCGAATGTACTGGCTGGCTGCGATCTTGCCGTCGCGAGCATCAAACAGCCGCTGGTCGGTCTCCTTGACGTTGGGCTGCTTGCGAATGGCCGCGATCAGGCCTTCAGGAAAACCGTCCTTGTAGAGCCAGCGGCGGGAGACGGTCACCAGGACGCTTTTGTCGAGTTTCTCGACATCGAGCCGGTAGTAGCGGCTGCGAGAGAGCAGGACTTCGCCTCGTGCGGTGTCGCGGTCGGGGATCAGCACGGTGACCTTGGAGGGGTCGGGAGGCAATTCGGGGACATCGCCGGCGAGCTTCGGCTCGTCCGCTCCGTCGCCTGGGTCAACAGCGGCGGTGACCGTTTCGATCGGCCTGGCACTGGCATCATTGGTGCCCGAGGTGCCGGCATTGTTGCCACTTTCACAGCCGGCCACGACCAGGAAGATCACCAGCAGTGGGATCGAGGCCGAGGTCCGCATCCACGTCAGTTGTCGGCTGTCCATCGTCATGCTCCGGCTGGTTCCAGTTTTCCGAGTTGGCTGGATTGTACCACCATCCCCCGGCATGCCAACAACCGGGTCCGGTCCCCACGCCACTGGACTTCCCCCCAACCACCACTCAAACTGGCCCCTCCTCCCCTCTCCCCTTTCTACTCTCCTCTCTCTAATCCCAGGACCCAACCATGGTGGAACGCATCAAGGACCGGCTCGACCGCGGCGAAACGGTGATGACGATCGGCGTGGGCCGTGCCCTGCATCACAATATCCTCCAGGTGCTGGGTCTCAGCGGAGCGTTCCAGTGCGTGTGGTTCGACGCCGAGCACGTGGGGTTTTCAATCGAGAGCCTGGAGATCAACGCCTTGGCGGCTCGCAGCGAGGGTCTGGACAACTTCGTGAGAATCGCTCCGACGGATTACGCCACGGTGACGCGGGCATTGGAGGCGGGAGGGGGCGGGATCATGGCGGCCCAGGTGTTCTCGGCCGAGCAGGCTGAGGAGATCGTGAGGTGGGCCAAGTTCCATCCTCGAGGCAACCGGGGTTTGAACACCGGAGGTTACGACGCGGGATTCGGATCGATGAAGCCGGCCGAGTTCACCGAGAAGGCCAATCGCGAGACGTTCGTGGCGATCCAGATCGAGACGGCTCAGTCGGTCGAGGAGGTGAACGAGATCGCGGCAATTGAGGGTGTGGACCTGCTGTTCATCGGCCCGAGTGACCTGAGCCAGAGCCTGGGTGTGACGGGTGACTTTTTTCACGAGAAGTGCATCGACGCGATCGACCGGGTCTCGGCGGCGTGCCAGCAGCACGGCAAGCACATCGGCGCGGTGGTGGTCAGCCCCGAGCACGCGGGGATGATGTTTGAGAAGGGCGTCCGCCTGATCAGCCCCACCAGTGACATGAAGCTGATCCACACCGGCATCGCCGCGGTGCAGGAGCAGTTTGCGGAATTCTACGGATAGAGAAACCACTTCCGCCCACCCGGCTCGGCAACGTCAAGGTGTAGCGTCCCGGCAGGAGTCGCGTCGCCTCCAGCGGCCGCGATCACTTCCTGGGTGGCTAAGGGGCTCGGGCCGTCACCCCATCCCAGTCGAATTGGATGCGACGAATCTGCTGATCCGAGGTGGTCTTTCGAATGACCAGTTCCACTCGAAAGACCGGTGAAGAAGCCGAGCCCTTTCCTTCGGCCATCAGCGGAGACAGCGTGATTGTCCCTTCCAGCAGGTGGGAATGACCGCTGGTTTTCCCCTTGAGGTCCTCACCACCGGGGACAGCGACCTTACCCGTGGCGATGGTCAGGTAATCCCCGAGCAGCCCGGTCTCGATATGGGCCTGCAGCCGTTTGGCGGCCTGCTTGGTTTCGTTGATCAAGCGGGCCCGGACCACCGGGTTCTTGAAGTTGAACTTGGTAAAAATCACCGCGTCGGGATCGACAAGCTGACACGGTTCGACGCCAACCACCAGCGATCCATTCCGCCGGACGATCGCGATGTCGTCCTTCTGAATCCGTGTGTTGGGCCACCACGTTTCAAAACCCGTCTTGCCGACGACGACCCGGCTGCGGTCGTCAGACGCCTCGACAACAGAGAGCGTCACCGGCAGGTGTTCCTGGATCCCGCCCGTCCGCTTCTCTCCGGAATTGTTCGCTCGCACCACGTACAACTGCTCACCGCCACGGACGCCATGCCGCTTTCCGATGCCCACGATGTAGACATTCTTGTCCACGGACAGGATGGGCCCGGCCGGAGGGAGCAGGGCCGACTGGACCATCGCCATCGCGTAGCCCAGCGAGAGACTTCGAGGAACGTCGAGCCCCGATTCAATGTACTGGATGCTCTTGACCGACGACTTCCGAAGCCTGATCGGAGTCGGCTGTCCGATTTCTCGTACCGACCACTCCGTCGACTTCTCCGATGGCTCAACATACGCAACGAAGGACGTCTGCCCCCCCACCGATTTCCGCCGCGTGGTCGATTTCGAGCCGCTGTTCTTACTGGCCGACCGCAATCGCTGCGGGACCGTGATCGTGGCCAGCCGGCCGGAATTCAGGTGAAAGGTACTGACCGATTCCAGGCGGCCCGCAAACCGATCTCCTTCGCCGGTCCACTTCACGACCCCATTGTCCACGTCGTTGAGCCTCACCGAGAGACGGTAGGCTGCGGTGGCCGAGTTGCTCGGATTCAATTCGATCGAAATCAGGTGAGTCGCGTTGGCCTTCCCCGCCCGTCGACGAACCTCGGCTGCACCCTGGGGCAATTCCGAATCGTCCATCGCAACGGCGTCCAGTTCCTCTCGCCCCAGGACCGGAATCCCGAGTCGCACCAGCCGCTCGAACAACTGATCCCCCAGCACGTCAGCCGCCTTGCGGAGTTCCGACTCCTTGGTGACGTTCAGCAGGAAGTTCTCCGCGTCGGGCCGCGACCATCCAGCCATTACGGTCAGCACGTTGGCGAACTTGCGGACGCGGTTGATGGACACCCGCACGTCGGCTGATGCCGTGCCCCTCTTGCGACGCGAACCGGCATCGATCGCCTTGCGGTAGATCTCCACGTCGTTGCGGAGCGCTGCCGCGTCGACATGGACGGCGACACGGACGTACTTCGAACTGATGCCCGCCTGGCCCTTCTCCGACTTGCCGCTGACATCCTCTCGACGTCGCTGCTTCTCGCTGTTGAGAGTCAGGGCCATGTTCAGAACACAGAAATCCAGGAACCCGGCCGCCGGCAGCGTCTGGATCATCGCGGCACCGCTCTCGATCCTCGCCGTTTCTCGATCGACGTAATCCCGCCCGACCAGTACCGCCCTCTGGCCCACCGGCTGGTACTTCAGCTTGTCGTCGTCGAATCCGAGAAACACGCCGAACCGAAACGCTCCGCTGCTCAATTCTCTGAAGTGCACAAACTGGGTGTCGCCGACACCGTCAAGCTGCTCCACGAAGGTGTAAGGTCTCCAGTACTTGCGGATCCGTGTCGCAAGCGGATCTTCAACCTCCTCGCCCTCATCAATATCCCGGTACACATCCCGGCTCAGACCGCGATCCCGGTCGATCCGGGGAACAGCGGCGTTGCGGACCACTCTCAACGCCTCGGCCGCCTCCGCACCACTCGCCTTCCTCACGACACTCAACGCCGTGCCATTCTCGGTCTCCCGTAGCCCGACCACGGCAATCCGCCCATTGACCAGCACGAAGGACATCTTCGACCACTCGTCGAGGCCGGCCAGTCGTTTCACGTTGGCCTGATGACGCTCGGTCATCAGCTTCAGGTCCGTCTCCGCGGCCTTGAAATTGCGTTGCACCCGGGACAGCAGCGTTGCCGACGTACCACCCACAGGCCGGGTCCGCCGCCGGATGTCAATCCGGTGCCGCAGTTCCTCTTCCACGGTCTTCCCGGGCCTCTTAGTCGGAGCCGTCTGCCGGGCGCGTTTTCCGGACTTGGACGAGTCGTCGTCGGCGACGATGGTCAGTTGCTTGATGTTCGCCGCGATTCCCTTCGCTTGCTCGATCATCGCAATCGTCTGGTTTTCCATTTCGAGGGTTTCGCCCGAGAGCTGGCGAATTTCGTCAAGATTGGCCTGCTCCATCCTGGCCCTCTCGTCACCGGTAGCCACCCGGGCATCCCCAGAAGCAGCCTGCTCCTGTGCGGGCGCCGCACCTCCGGCTCCACTCCCCTCGGCGGTCGCCTCCTGTTGAGAGGACGGGCTCAGCAGGGTCCAGACACCAGCACCCACCAGCACGACTAGGACCAGGGACCCCAGGGCAATCAGGATCGAGTTGCGGACGTTGCGGTTATCGGCCGACTCGGCATCTTTCTGGCGGGCCGGCTCCTTCCGCTTCCGCGTCCGTTTCCCCGTGACTCCTTCCTTCGCGGCCATCACACTGCCAATGCTGCGCCAGTCCTCCCAGCCCGACTTCCAGATCCGCGTGGAATCATCGAGGAACCCGATGTCCAGCAACCGCTCCAGCGCAGACCACGGCATCGGGCCAGCTTCGTTTCCATTGTGCTCGTAGTACCACTGGGCGCTCACGTCAGACTCCCCGCGTCCTCAAACATGACCAACTGATCATTTGACAGCGTTTCGTGTATAGAGAATGGTCGCAGCATGGCATATGACCGACGTAGCTCCAAGCATTGTTGCCACGCAACCGACGACCACTCCTCCGAAATTGGTCACAACTCCCCGGTTGATCAGGAATACGCAGATCAGAATTACTCCCGTATTGATGACGTGAAATAACAGAAACCACTCAATTGTCTCCTTTTCCTGGGCATCCCCAAACTTTATCCCGAGTGCGCGGAGCACCCAGCTCGAAAGGCCGATTTCCAAGGACAGCACCAGGGCATAGGCCACGGCCATGCCCGGGATGACCGGGAAGTGGACTTCCGGCTTGCTCAGGGTCAGATCCACATTGATGGTCGTCGTGAGTCCCTGGAACGCCAGCCCGCAACTCGCCAGGCCGGCGAGCGCCGATCCGACCAGGATGATCTTGGTCGACGCCGGCAGCGGCGACGCCAACAGTGGAAAGCCGCTGAGTGCAAAACAGAGAACCGCAAGCATGGCCAATACGGAGAGGATCTTCAGGACCAGTGAATCGGTCTCAGAGTCCCCGGCATTGACCATCGCCGTCAATGCCACCGCACAAGCTATCCCGCCGGCGACAAACATGAACACCTCCGGGGCACGTGAAAACGTCAGAAACC
>Ga0310123_10001178_pt1 | contig 22233 bp, 12 predicted proteins | sample CB6_AW_1057_MG_FD_203505 | JGI IMG/M metagenome (GOLD analysis project Ga0310123, IMG submission 203505) | Marine microbial communities from Western Arctic Ocean, Canada - CB6_AW_1057 | ecosystem: Environmental > Aquatic > Marine > Oceanic | place: Canada: Western Arctic Ocean | collected... | reverse complement strand
GTTCCCATTCTGTCAGCGTTTACAGGGACTCACAGCGAATATCACACTCCTCGCGACACTCCGGAAAAACTGAACTACGAAGGCATATCGGAAGTGGCACAGTTCATGGGGCAGGTCTGCCGGGAACTCGTGACGCGGGACAGGATGCCGGTTTATGTTGCTCAGACAGAACCGGACAAAGGACAGCGGCGAGCCAGTCTGCGGGCCTGGCTGGGTTCGATTCCCGACTACGCGGGCTCGGATGTCAAGGGCGTGCTGCTTTCGGGTGTCGCGAAAGGTGGTCCGTGCGACAAAGCCGGTGTGCGTGGCGGAGATGTGATTGTTGGCCTGGCGGGTAAGAAAATTGAGAACATCTATGACTACACGTATGCCATTGAGGCACTTAAGATCGGCCAGGAGATTGAGATCATCGTTCAGCGAAAGAATCGTAACATCCAGCTCAAATTGACTCCGGGATCGCGAGAGTAAACCATTGATTCAATCGACCTGTGTGAATGACGTCACCGGAGAACGTTCCACTGAATCAAACCCGGAACAAGGTCTGCAAAACTTTATAAAACGGCAATTTCCTGTCGTGTCCGGAGACTGTGAGTTTGGGTCCGGCGTCTGGAATCACCGGTTGAGTGGCGATGTCCAATCGGCCTGTCGACAGTTCGACCAGAGTCCAAAGGTGAATCATTGATTAAAACTGCCCGCTTGCTTGAGACGTTCCTGACCATCCTTCGCATGAACAGTTTCCATCCGGACGAAGCGCAGATCATGGAGATGCTTTCCGGAAAGCTGAAGAGTGTCGGAATGATGGTCACACAGGACCGGACTCACAATCTTTTGGCCTTCTGGCCCGGCACAGTGGATGTCGCTGATGCGGACCCGGTACTGTTGTGCGCGCACGTGGACACGGTCAGACCCACCATGGGCATGGAGCCGGTCCTGCGCGATGGCTCGATCTTTTCGGACGGTTCCAGCGTGCTGGGTGCTGATGACAAGGCCGCTGTCGCGGCGATCGTCGAAGCGGCTGAAGCGATCTCGGAAGCATCGGTCTCACATCCGCCGGTCGAGGTACTGTTCACGGTTGGTGAAGACGTTGGACACATCGGCTCCAAAGCCTTCGACGTGGCACCGGTGCGATCGAAACTGGCATTTATACCGGATTCCGGCGGCCCTGTCGGCCAGATCATTCTGGGTTCGCCCTGGGCGCAAAACGTGCAGGTTTCATTTCACGGTCGAGCCGCCCATGCGGGCATCGAGCCCGAAAACGGACGGAATGCTCTGGGGATGGTGGCACGAGCAATCGATGGCCTGCCCTGGGGCCGGCTCGACGAAGATTCAACGTCCAACGTCGGCGTCGTGACCGGCGGCGAGGCCGCTAATATTGTCGCTCCACACGCTCAGATGGTCTTTCAGGTTCGGAGCATCGACAAAGGCAAGTATCAGCAATACGTTGATGATGTGCTGCGGGCCTGCAACCGCGCCGTGACGGAGCTCGATGGGCGCGTCGAGCATGAGATACTCAGCGGTATGAGTGGCTTTCGTTTCACGAAATCCGATACGATTGTCGAGCGAGCCGCGTCAGCCATCCGGGCCACAGGTCTTGAGCCGTCGTACGCCGTTTCCTGCGGTGGCAGCGATGCCAACGAACTGAATGCCAAAGGGCTGACCACGGTGGTGCTGTCTGTCGGGTACGAAGATATTCACAGCGTCGAGGAATCCATGCCCATCGAAGAGCTGAACCGTCTTGCCGATGTTTGTGCTGCTCTTATGCTGGGTAAGTAGTGGACAGGAACCATGACAACACACGTTGAATACCTCAAAGAGCATGTGCTGTACGACAATCCCATTCCTCTGGCACGCAGTCGACATGGGTTCTTTCCATCACTGATTCAGCTGCCCACGGGCGAGCTGCTGGCCATGGTTGCGATCGGGGAAGCGTTTGAGTCAGCCGATATGACAACGTATGTGCTGCGCTCCGGCGATCGTGGCCGGTCGTGGCACCTGCAGGGGCCTGTTTACGACAAGTCTGTCGACAAGTCTGTCGACAGTGTGCCGACCAGCGACTATCTGAAACTGCTGCGGCTGAACAACGGGTCACTGATCGCCCTGGGATATCGGTTCAACCGACTCGATTCCGACCAGTCAATTTCCGGGCTGGAATCCGGTGGCGTTTTGTCCGGAGACAACATCGTCTCGTTCTCCAGTGATGACGGTCGTACCTGGAGTGTCCCACAGGTGATTTCCCGCAGCAGGCCCGAATTGCTGGAAATACCCCACAGCCCCGTTCAGCTTCGATCTGGTGATATCGTGGCCTCGGCAGGCCTGTTCATAATGGAAGATGGTTCGAACCCCAGTGGCCAGTTTGGTGTCATTGCCAGAAGTACCGACAACGGCAGAACCTGGAACGACAGCAGCCGATTCTATGAGTCGCCGGACAAGTCGATTTGTGCATATGAATCCGGTATCTGTCAAATGGACGACGGTCGGCTGGTGAGCATTTGCTGGGCTTTCGAAATTCATGCGGGCAGAGACCACCCCAACCATGTCACCGTCTCACATGACGACGGATACAGCTGGTCCGCGCCCATCGACACCGGTCACAAGGCTCAGTCACCGAATATCATTTCTTTGGGTGGTGAGCGTCTGGTGAGTATCCATTGTCACCGCGGCGAAGAGGTGGGACTGGTTGTTCGGGTCGTCGATTTTTCGCACGATCAGTGGAACGTCGTTACAGAAAAGACCATCTGGGGGACTCATCTCGGCCAGCAGGTTCAGGACGGTCAGAAGTTCCGTGAGATGATGAAACATATTCGTTTCGGCAACCCTTCGATGTTACTTCTTGATAATGATGAGATCCTCGTTGCGCACTGGGTCATTGAGAACGGTCAGGGACGGATCCTGTCACACCGTTTATGCCTTGTTGACTGAGGCAGTACGGGATCTGTTCCAGGGGCTGGTATTTCAGCAAGCCCGTTTTCGGTCATGGAGCCGGTGAAATGCGAAAACTGAATTCAGGCGTCCTGGTATGTCTGTTCCTGACCGGGATTATGGTCGATGCCGAATCGGCGGAGCGCGCAGGTTCCGGGGGCTGGCCCCAGTTCCTCGGTCCGAACCGGAACGGTGTTTCGCGTGAAACCGGCATGAACTTTGACTGGATTGCCGTTCCGCCGCCGGTTGTCTGGAAGAAAAAATCCGGAGCCGGATACAGTTCGGTGGCTGTTGCCCGAGACCGTGTTTTCGTTGGCGCTCAGCAGGATGGGAGTGATCTGGTCCTGTGTTTTGATGCTGCCACAGGCGGGATCCTATGGTCACATCGTATTGCAGACGGATACATAGATGTCCAGAAGCAGGGCCCCGGGCCCCGGGCGACGCCGACCTGGCATGACGGCAGAGTGTATTGCCTCGGTCCAGGCGGCGACTTGATGTGTCTGCAGGAGGAGGATGGCGGTGAAATCTGGCGTACCAACGTGTATATCGCATGTGATGTTCCCAACCCTGCGGGAGAGAACCTGTATTGGGGGATGAGCACCTCCCCACTGGTCATCGATGAACTAGTGGTGTGCCAGCCCGGGGGTGACCAGGACAATTCAATCGCAGCATTCGACCTGCAGTCCGGTAAAAAGGTCTGGACATCCGGCAGTGACTATCGCTCGTACGGGTCGCCGGTTCTCGCCAGGATCGGTGGTCAGCGGCAGATCATTTGTTACGCGGGAGACGCGGTACTTGGCCTGACCCCGGAGGGTACCGCACTCTGGCGATACGAGCACCGGAACCAACACAAATGCAACTGTGCGACGCCGGTCGTTTTGGGTGATCGCGTCTTCGTGTCCACGGCCTACGGGGGTGGTTCGTCGCTGATCGAACTGACCAGTCGTGGCGGAACGTGGCGCGTCGAGGAACAGTGGAACAGCCGACAGCTGCAAACGCTGTTTGCCACGGGGATCGTGGTCGGCGATCATATATACGGCTGCCATGGTGATTTGAAAGTCTGCACGCTGCGGTGCGCAGAATTGTCCACAGGCAAACTGAAATGGGTGAGCCGGGTTCCAGGCCGCTGCTCAATGATCGCTGTGGATGGGCACCTTATATGCCTCAGTGAAGACGGAGTGGTGCGTGTCGTCAAAGCCAGTCCTGAGCAGTACATCGAACGCGGTGTGATTCGTGGACAACTGGGCGACAAAGCATGGAGTACCCCGGCTCTGGCCGATGGACGATTATATCTGCGAGATCACAAGCACCTGGTTTGTATCGATCTTCGACGACCGGACCGCAGATAGCTGCAGTTCGACAAACCAGAAAGATCTCTCGACCATTGTGTCCGGGTTTCGCCCGGGACTTGTCTCTTTTGTCTGCCGGAAAGTATTTGAACATCGCTGACCGGAAAACCTGAACCTGTCCGACTTCCGGGTGAGCGTCCGCCTGTGAATCGGAACCGGATGTGAAACCTGGGTGATTTGATCTCTGGTAACACTTCCGAATCACAGGCTTTAACTTTTCCAGCACTAGCCGATCGCCATGTCGGGCTCTTCACGTGTGATGAATTCAAGCATTGCCGGGCGGCCTTCGCGCGTGGCAGCGATGCCGCGACTCAGCGCCGGGATAATGTCGGCCGGCTGGTCGATTCGTTCTGAGTATGCTCCCAGCCCGCGGGCTACTTCCGAGTAATTGCCGGAGAGGTATTTCGTTCCGAAACGCTCGCACGCTTTGGGGATGTACTGCTCATAGTTGCCCATTGCGGAATTGTTGAGCAACATTGTCAGGATGGGAATTTTCTCACGAACGGCGGTCTCGATATCCATACCGACCATTCCGAATGCGGCGTCACCGAGAAAATTGACGACCAGTTTCTCCGGATAGGCGAGTTTGGCCCCCATCGAAACACCCAACGAAAAACCAAGCTGAGTCGAATGTCCCCAGCCGATGTAGCCTCGTGGATTGACGGATTCGTACAGCGGAACGAGTTGGTCGCGCGGGTTACCTGAATCGTGTGTCACGATTGTCTCAGCCGGATCGACACTTTTTATGAAGTCTCCAATCACGCGATACGGATTGATGGGTAATTCGTCGGAGTTGATCTTCGGCTCCCAGCGAGCTTTCCATTCCCGACGGACGTCTTCGACATGAGCCTCAACTTCGGCTCGAGCAGTCGAGCGGGATTCGCTGCCGATTTCGTCGAGCAGTTGTTCAAGAACAAGTTTTGCATCACCGAGAATTGGCACATCTGCAACATAGTCCTTATTCAGGTCACGCGCGTCGACAGTTGCATGGATGATTCTCCTGTGCGCCGGAACTACGGGTGCGAAGGTTGTGCGTGTCAGGCTGGCTCCGACTGCAAAGATGGTGTCACACCGTTCAAGATAGTCGTTGACCATCGCGGTCCGACTGTACGAACCGGTTCCCAGGGACAGCGGATGTCGCTCGTTAAATGCACTTTTACCCAGCAGAGTGGTCATCACTGGCACACCCAGCCGTTCGGCCAGTTGAGTCAGTTCATCCGTTGCGTTGGCGTAGAGAACGCCCTGCCCCGCCCAGATCATGGGTCGCTCTGCTGACAATAACAGTTTGGCTGCGTCACGAATTCCCGACGGATCACCCGCCATCCTTGTCCGCGGGACGGATTCGTATTCCAGGGAGTCTGAGAATTCCTCCTTCGCAACGTCGACGGGAACTTCCAGCATCACCGGCCCCGGCCGACCGGTCCGCAGAGCCATAAATGCTCGTCTCATCCGTTGAGGAATGCTCGCCGCCGAGGGAATCATGTCGGCCCATTTTGTGATTGACCTGAAGTTTGGTACCGAATCGAATGTTGGTGGAACTCCGGCGATGTCTCGTCCGGGGTGACCGGGGAGAAACAGAATGGGGCTCGAATCCGTGTGAGCGTGAGCAATTCCCGCGAACGCGTTCTCTGCTCCAGCACTCTGCTGCACCGTCACAACGCCGAGTTGTCGACCATTTGTTACGCGTGAATACCCGTCGGCCATGTTCTCGGCCACGCGTTCCTGTCGCGCCACGATGATGCGGATACCCTCGTCCGCCAATGACTCGATGATCGGCGTGAACGGGAAACAAAAGACCTTGTTGACTCCTTCGGCCTTGAGAATTTTTGCAATGACGTTACTGCCCTGCACGTGATATTCCTTTTGCTGTCAATTCTGCTGATTGTTTCCTGAGGAGCCGCACATTGCAGTCTGCAACGCCGACCATTCAAAACGCAGACAGCATCGTTCTGAGATTCGCATTTGTCCAATTGGTTAATGCAGTTTCCTTGGAAGCCGGACGGAATGACAGTCGACCATCAGGTGTCTTGGGTCAGAATCAAGTGCGTCCGGTTGCCAGGCGGCATTCCAATGTCCATAATTGCAGACGATTTAAGCTTGCGGATACAGGTCTCCAACACAGGAAATCTCAACGATGTCACAGACCTTGCGGCTGGTGTTGTGTTTGTCCTTCGGGGTGGTGTCTCTGCAGTCAGAAGCGGTTGACGTGTCCGTTGAAGATGCGTTGTCTGTGGTCGGAGGCGACCGCGGAATTGTTGCTGTGCTGGGACTGCCATCCGGTGACCCTTCATTTGTCACTCAGCTTGCCGCCGATCGGGAACTGATAATCTACTTTCAGGCGGCAGATCCCGGGCAAGCCCGCGCAGTTCAGCTGGCGGCGGACAAAGCCGGTCTGCTCGGACGGAGCGTGTTCGTGGATTCCGGTGATCTGCAGTCCATTTACCTTTCGCATAATGTCGCTGACGCCGTGATTGTCGACGAGTCGGTGGCGGACCAGATATGCGATGACGAAGTGCTGCGGGTTCTGAACCCAAATGCCGTTGCTCTGATCGGAAACCGACGGCTAAGCAAACCCGTGCCCGAGGGATCAGACGACTGGAGCCACCCGTACCACGGCCCGGACAACAATCCACAGTCACAGGATAAGCTGGTGCGGGGCAGGTTGCAGACGCAGTTCATCGCAGCTCCCAAATTCAGCCCGATGCCCGAGCAGAGCGTCGTCGGTGGCGGTCGCATTTACAAGGCTATGGGACATATCGCTCACAAAGCCAACCAGAACGAGATGCTCAACACGCTGCTGTGCATCAACGCCTGGAACGGTACCATTCAGTGGAAACGGGCGTTGAGCGAGGGCTTCCTGATCCATCGAAACACAATGGTGGCCGCCAAGGATGCATTGTACATGGGCGACCATCAATCGTGCAAAGTGATCGATCGGGATACGGGAAAGATTCGACGTGAAATCAGGATCCCCTCAGACATCAGTGATGGGCCTGTCTGGAAGTGGATGGGGCTTCAGGGTGACGTTCTGTATGCGCTGGTTGGTAACCTGGAAGTCAAAGTGGAGACCATGCGTTCGAATCGGCCTGGTCTGGGCCACTGGCCATGGGGCATGTGGAAGGGGCATGATTACAGGGATCCACGTACTGCGTTTGGTCATGGGCGTACTCTGGTCGCGATTCACCGGATCAGCGGTGAGATTCTGTGGCACTACCGGGATGAGGAGTTTCTGGACGCTCGAGCAGTCTGCATGAAGAACGGTAAGATCTTCTGCTTTTGTCCCCAGAAGTTTCTGGCCTGTGTCGACGCGAAAAACGGCGAGTTGCTGTGGAAAAACTCGGACAGTAATCTGCTGGAGGCGATCGGCCCCAACCAACGGGCTCAGCATTACACTACGGGTTACGCAACAACCTGTTACATAAAGTGTACGGACAAACATGTGTTCTTTGCCGGGCCGCAGCGGAAAAAAACGGTGGCCGCTTCCACGGCGGACGGCAGTCTGCAGTGGACGCACGATGTCGGAAACCTGCAGCTGGTATTGCGCGAGGACGCCGTCTTTGCTGCAGGACCTCAGAACACAAACGGGGTGCAGCTGGACCACGACACTGGCGAGGTAATCGCCAGTTTTCCGGCTCGACGAGCCTGCACGCGCGCCACCGGTTGTGCGGACAGTATATTCTTTCGTGCTTCGGGCGGGACGGTTCGCCTGATGACCGAGGAAAACCGGGCAGAACACATTGCGCCGATGAGGCCTCCCTGTCAGGACGGTGTGCTTGTTTCGAACGGTCATCTGTACTGGGGACCGTGGATGTGCGGATGTCAATTGTCGCTGTATGGCAACATCGGGTTGCGGCCTGTCGGCGAAGAGACGGTCAGCCGAACGGACACCGCCGGGATTGAACGGGAGTCACTGGTGGTTCATACTGATGTCACGGTGACGACCAAACTTCCCGTGAAGACGACGGACTGGCTGGCTTATCGCGGTGGCAACGATCGATCCGACACAACGGAGACAGATCTGCCGGAGTCCGTTGCCCACTCGTGGACAATGCGCATTGTTGAGGATGAACTGCCAACGGCTCCTGTGGCAGCGGGGGGGTACGTTTTTGTGGCTGACCGTACGGGCGCAATCAGTGCCTTCGATGCCAGTGGTGATAAAAAATGGAAGTCGTATGCCAACGGTCCGGTCTATTATCCGCCATCGATTCATGCGGATCGGGTTTTTGTGGGGTCTGCAGATGGACGTGTGTACGCCTTTGAAGCCATGACCGGCCGCCTGTTGTGGACATATCGTGTAGCCCCGCAGGACCGACGGATTCCGGTCTTCGGTAAACTGGTGTCGCGCTGGCCGGTGGCCGGTGGCGTCGTTGTTCAGGATGGCACTGTCTATGCAGCCGCCGGCATTACGCACTATGACGGAACCTACATCGTGGCCCTCGACGCAGTGACCGGACGGCTGAAGGCCCGCAATGACGGCTCCGGAGTACTTTCGAAGCCCGTCAACAGTGGTGTCAGCATGCAGGGCAATCTGATGATTGTGGACAATGAGCTGAGATTTCTGGGCGGTGGAGTTTATGAAACCGCTCGTTTTGATCTGCAGACTCTGGAATGCAGAAACGAACCTAAAAAACAGGTGACCTCGCAGTACCGGACAGCGTTCTATCCGTGGTATCCGGCTTATGGAAAATACGTGTCGCTTGAGCACAAGTGTGTAGACGGAAACACATTGTGCCACGATGCCAGTTACGAAGGCAGTCTGTTTGACAACCTGGGTCTGCAGACTCCTCTGCCGCCTGGGGCCGAGGGAATCAACAAGGACGCGGCGCGTGAGTTTCTTCGTCGTCGCGGGAAATCTGACAACAAACCGGAGCATATCTGGCGAGACGGCAGAAATCGACGATTCACCAGTTTTGTCGTGACGAGGGACCAGCTGCTGGCAACCGGACATGCAGAAAAGACGCCTGACAAACCGTTCCTTGTGGCAATCCGCATTTCAGATGGCAAAGACCTGTGGAAGAAAGATCTGCCGGTCGACGCTGTCAAGGGCGGCACCGCCGTGGACGCTGCCGGTCGAGTTTTCGTAACGCTGGAAAACGGCGAGCTGATGTGTTTCCGCCGGGCAGATGTCCGGCGCCTGAAATCTTCGCAGTTCTGATGATTCAATAATTACTATAATGACTGTGGGAAGCGATTGAATGCGTGAATTTCTTTATATCCTGGCGTTTGGCATCTCCGGCTTCACTCTGGTGGCAGGTTACGGGTATGGCGCAGACCGTGTGAGGATTGACCAGCCGATGTCACCGCCAAACTGGGCACTCCTTGAACGTGAGCTGCTGCGCGCGAACACGGCAGCCTGTCGGGAGTTTTTCCACCAGTATTTCGACGAGCGTGGGTTCCTGCTTTGCATCGAACGCTGGGGTGGCGATGACGGTCCCGACGACGCGATCGAAAATATGATTCACTGGCCTGTTCTGCACGCTGTCGGTGCACCGGATTCAATTTTGGAGATGTACAAGAAAGGGTGGGAGGGACATTTGCGGCAATACACGCTGGCCAAAACGGTTGAAGTCCCGTTTGCCCGTGATGGAATGTATTACAAAGAATTTCCCGTCATGTTCGACTGGCTGCACCATGCCGAAGGATTGACAGTCTTCTGCCTGCAGGGGCTTTCCGATCCCTATGACGCGGCGCTTCGAAAACGCGCGAGGCGTTTCGCTGGTTTTTACATGGGTGAAGATCCACAGGCACAGAATTATGATCCACAGCACAGGATCATCCGCAGCATGTTTAACGGCAGTCGAGGACCGTTGTTGCGCAAAGCAACGGCCCTGGACTGGGCCGGCGATCCAATTGAGGTCGAAAACCGTTTTCTTCTGGGCCATGGTGAAAAGAGCTATGAGGAAGTGCTTGCGCACTTCAAGGACTACAACGACGTTGCCGGGGATCATCCGTCGAATTTGCTCGCCACAGCACTTGCACTCAATGCCTACATGCTTGATCACGAGCCCAAATACAAAGAGTGGGTCCTGGAGTATGTGGGGGCGTGGCGGGATCGCATGATCGAAAATGGTTACGTCATTCCCAGCAACATTGGTCTGGACGGAAAAATCGGGGGTGCCGCAGATGGCAAATGGTACGGTGGCGTTTATGGCTGGGGTTTCACCGTAGAGGGAGTGGGGGAATCGTCCGGGCCGTCTGATCGCCAGACATTCGATCGGGGATTTCAGGGGTTCATGAATGCGGTTCTGTTGACCGGCGATCGCAGTCTGCTGGATCCCTGGCGGAAACAGATGGACAAAGTCAATTCGAATAAGCGAGTCGTGAATGGCAGGACGCTGTATCCGCACAAGTACGGCGATGATGGCTGGTACAGTTTTCAGCCGCAGCCCTACAGTGCAGGCGCCGGGGGGATTTACTACGTGACGATGCGCGACGACGATTTTCGCCGACTTGGCGCGACGGCGTGGTATGATTATCTGAAAGGTGGAAATCCTCAATACCCCGAGGAGGTTCTGCGGAGTGATTTATCCCGCATCCGCATGCGGGTTGCCGGGATGCGTGCCGACACCACAACTCCCGACACACGGCTTTCCGATGATCCTCTGAAATATAATCCGGTGGCCGTTAAATCGCTGAGTGAGTTGATGCTGGGTGGACCGCAACCCGGCCGCACCGGACTGATTTTGCACTGCCGGCTGCGCTATTTCGACCCCATCCGGCGGAGAGCCGGTGTTCCGGAGGACGTGGCTGCGCTGGTTGAAAAAATGACCGACGACGAAGTCGTCGTGACTCTGGTCAATACGAACCAGCTCGATGCACACAAAGTCGTCGTGCAGGCCGGTGGCTATGCGGAGCATCAATTCGTGTCGGTGGAAAATGGCGGCCGGGAACAGGATGTCGACGCGTCACACTTTTCTGTCGAGCTTGCTCCGGGTGCAGGTGCACGTCTCACACTGAAGATGCAGCGCTACGTTAATCAGCCCACGCTGAGTTTTCCCTGGGACCGGGATTAGTTTAACGGGACAAAATGTCAGGTTGTTTCTAAAGAGCCGCAAGACATGAATCGCGTTCTGTCGGTGTTACTGCTGGGGTTTTGTTTTATCCGGTCGGCACCAGCCGATAACTGGCCTGCGTGGCGCGGGGCGTCCGGGACCGGCATCGCCGACGAGCCCAGCCTGCCGACAGAATTCAGCTCCACTGACAACGTTACGTGGAAGGTTCCCCTGCCCGAGCCGGGTAATTCGACGCCCATCGTATGGCAGGACCATGTCTTCGTGACATGTTCCATTGACGCCGGGAAAACTCGCAGCCTGATGTGCTTCAACCGTCGCACGGGGACGTTGCGGTGGCAATACGACGTTGCCTGCCCTTTTGAAGAAACGGCTCATCAGCACAATCCATTCTGCTCCGGATCGCCTGTCTCCGACGGGCGTCTGGTGTATGCAAGCTTTGGATCGGCCGGCGTCGTGGCCTGTGATTTTTCAGGCGCACTCGTCTGGCATCGTGACCTCGGTCGTCTGGCTCATGTGTTTGGTCTGGCGACGACTCCCGTGCTCTACGATCACCTGCTGCTGGTCCATCGCGGCCCCGGTGAGCCGACACACATTGTGGCACTTGACAAAAACACCGGACAGACAGTCTGGAACACTACCGAGACCGGGAAAAACCACAGGTTGTACGGTTCGTGGTCGACTCCGGTGATCTACCGAGCAGGTGATCACGACGAATTTGCACTGTCGATGCCGGGACAAATGAAGGGATACGACCCGTTAAACGGAAAAGAACTCTGGCGTTGCGACGGGCTGGGGCCAAGTAATTATCCGGACACCGTAATCGGTGACGGAGTCCTGATCGGTATCAGCGGTTTTCATAAGTCGATGATGGCCGTAAGGATGGGTGGCTTGGGTGATATCACGGCGACCCATCGGCTGTGGCATGTCGAGAAGACTCAACAACGAATCGGTTCGGGTGTTGTACGCGACGGTTATCTGTACGTCTCGAACGAGCCCGGGATATGTGAGTGTATTCTGGTGAAGACCGGCGAAACGATTCGAAAAGAGCGTTTGGGTGGCAATTTGTGGGGATCGATGTTGCTGGCCGGAGACCGCCTGTACGTGAGCAACACCCAGGGTGATGTGTTTGTTCTAACAGCCAGCCCCAACATTGAATTGATCGCTAAGAATGCGATGAAAGAACAGATCAAAGCTGCGATTGCGCCCTCGGACGGGCAACTATTCATCCGGACCTGGGAGAATCTGTATTGTGTGGGTCAGCGACAACCTTGAGTGTCCACCATCGCCTTTGGACAGACGCTGTTCAGGTGCTTGTGTCGTCGTGCTGCATTACAAACTGATTGATAGCGCTGTGGGGTCGAGGTGAACAAATACAAGCATGCCCGGAACAAAGGTGCTCAGTTCCTGTTGCAGCAGCTTCATGATGACGGGAGCTTTGGGAACCGGACCGTCGGGGATTACTACAAGGTCCCCGCGGCGTTTCAGGTGTGCGGTGAGACCAATGCGGCCAACCGGCTGTGTGACTGGATCAGGAAGACCGGCATGTCTTCCGACGGTGACTTCGGTCCGCGAAATGCGTTTACGTCAGATTATTACTATGCCTATTTCAATTCCTGGGTGATTCTCGGAGCGCAACGCCTCGGCCAGTACGATCTCGGACACCGTGGCATGGAATTCCTGTTGAACTTCCACGATGAAAAGAGCGGCGGATTCTTTTCCAGTCGCACGGAACGCCTGTCCACAACCAGACAGGATTTGTGGGTGACCAGCGGATGTGGACAGGCAGCGCTCTGTACCGGCCGACTGGACGTCGCCCGCGGAGTCGGTCGGTGGATGCAGCAGATGCTGGACGAGCAGCCCAACTATCCGGAGGTGTTGTACACGGTCTCTACTGTGCAAAATGGGCTCGTCACGGATATCGACCCTGATGATTCTCTGCGCTGTGTCCTCAGGAACGCGACCGAAGGTGACCAGTATTTCTTCCATCCGGGAATTGCCGGAGGCTTTCTGGCTCGACTCTGTCAGGCTACCGGTGAGGAGCAGTGGTTACATCTTGCCCGTCAGTACATGCGGTTTGCTGAGACGGCGACAGACAATCTGTTCCGGCTGCTGCGAGCAGGGAAAGTCGGGTGGGCGGCATCGGTGCTCTACCGGTTGACCGGTGAGCAGAAATATCGCGACATGGCGGTCAGAGTGGGCGACAACCTCGTCGCGCAACAGACCGACGACGGATCGTGGTCGTCAGTGGGCTTCGAGGCTCCCGACAATGACATGACGGCGGAAATGGTTGTGTGGCTGGACGAGATCCACCAGGTGGTGGGACACGACGGACAGTACAACGCTGGTGGACATCAATAACATCGTCCGCCGTTCTCCGGACAACGGAAACAGATTGATGACTGACAACACATCCTTCGACCCGTATGGTCTGTCACCGGATGCAACGGAGGAGCCTCCGCGGACTTTTGGCGGTGCGCTGACTCGGATCGGTCCGGGCCTTATTCTCGCCGGTGCGATTGTGGGGACCGGTGAGCTGATCGCAACAACACACGTGGGTGCACAGGCTGGCTTCGCGCTGCTGTGGCTCGTCATACTCAGCTGCTTCATCAAAGTGTTTGTTCAGATCGAACTCGGTCGGCATGCCATCTCATCGGGTGAGACAACGCTGCGGAGTCTGAGAAATTTGCCCAAAGTCGGTGTGCTGCTCGTCTGGTGGTGGCTGATCATGGTGACGGTCACGCAGACACAGGTCGGAGCGATGGTTGGCGGAGTTGGCCAGGCAATCCACCTGGCGGTCTCCGGTGGCGATGTGCCTCCGTCAACCAGTCCTGGATTACTGCGAGGTCGCCCGGAACTTCCATGGGCTGCCATGACCGCGGTGGTGACAGCGGTACTGGTTGGAACTGGCAGCTATCGCATTGTGCAGTACGTCATTACTTCGCTCGTCATTGTGTTCACGTTGATGACCGTTACCTGTCTGGCTTTACTGGGGGCGACCAACCGTGCCTTCGGATGGCAGGAAATTTCATCCGGCTTGACGTTTCAGTTGCCGCCGGACGCACTTATGGCCGCATTCGCGATGATTGGGATCACCGGTGTCGGCGCGAGCGAGTTGATCTCTTACCCATACTGGTGTATCGAGAAAGGCTATGCCCGAAACACGGGCCCTCGGTCCGAGTTGCATGACTGGGAGCGGCGGGCTCGCGGATGGATGCGCGTGATGCACGTGGATGCGTGGGTGAGCATGGCCGTGTATACCACGTCGACGCTCGCGTTTTACCTGCTGGGTGCAGCAGTTCTGTTTGGCGATACAGAAGGCCGCGGGTTACCGAAAACAGTAGCTGGGATGCTGGAAACGCTCTCGGGAATGTACGAACCCGTACTGGGGCCGCGCGGTGCACTTTGGTTCATCGTCATTGGTGCGTTCGCCACATTGTACTCCACGCTGTTTGCCGCGGCGGCCGGCTTGTCGAGGATGCTGACGGACTTCCTGTGGGTCAATGGTTTTATTCGGCTGAAGACAGAGCAGGATCGTCTTCGCTGGGTGCGCGGGTTCGGCATGTGTCTGCCGTTTCTGTCACTCACGTTGTTCATCCTGATTGCGAATCCCATGCTGATGGTGATCATTGGCGGGTTCATTCAGGCAGTCACGCTTCCCATGATCGGAGCTGCTGCCTTGTTCCTGCGTTATCGCCGCACGGACCGCCGGATTACGCCCGGTGTTGTTTGGGACGTATTTCTTTGGCTGTCGGTCATTATGCTGCTGGTGGCTGCTCTCTATGGAGTGATGAAGCAGATCGGTAACTCTTTTGGCTGAGAGCCGAGTGGATGTTATCAATGGGCCCCGCGCAATGATGCGGTGGAACTGTTAGCCTGCTTCTCATGCCGTTCCGCGATGAAACGGGACTGGCTCCAAACGGGTTTTTGGACCAAGTGCATCATGATACAATGTGGCATGGAGCCAGTACCCGTTTGTTTCGTTCCGTGCACAAAGCAGGTTATGTCCTCGGTAGACCGCACCAGGGTCATACAATCGAGGAACCGTTCCACTGAAGCAGTCTGTGCAGCTGCACCGTATTTTTTGAGCTTGATGAAAGCCTCTCCATGCATCCTGATGAAACCCCCATTCCATTCGTAGAGTTGCGTGCGTTCGTGAGCAACCTCTTTCAGCAGACCGGCGTATCGGCACCGCAGGCCGATTCAACCGCCGAGATTCTCGTTGGCACGGATCTCCGCGGCATCTTCAGTCATGGCACGCGACTGGCACCGAAGTACCTGAGGCATATCCTCAACGGACACATGAATGCAGATCCAAAGCCGAAAGTGGAGCGAGAGACGCCGGCAATGGCGATGGTGGATGCAGATCGAGGGATTGGTCATCTTGCGGCGCAAGACGGAATGCGCCGAGCGATCGAAAAGGCGGGTGAAGTGGGGATTGGTATGGTAAACGTCCGTCGGAGCCATCACCTTGGTGCGGCGTCTATGTACGCCATGCAGGCGCTCGCTCATGGAATGATTGGCTTTACGACAACCAATACCGGAGGTCCCAGCGTGGCGCCGTTTGGCGGTGCGGATTCTGCGCTGGGCAACCATCCGCTGGCATGGGCGTTCCCGTCTCGCGAAGGGTTTCCCATCGTCATCGACACAGCGGTCGGCGTCGCGGCCTGGCAGCGGGTCGAGACGATGAGAATTTACGGCCAGGAACTTCCGGCTGACTGGTGTCTGGACAAGGCAGGTGCCCCTACACGTGATCCGGCGGAAGCCTTTATCATGTTTCCTGCCGGTGGGACCCGCGGCTATGGTTTGGGAGTGATGGCTGGGTTGCTGGCCGGAGCACTCAGCGGTGGACAGGTTCCCAGCCGTCGTAAACGCGACGATGCGGCGGCCGATTCCGAGCACACATTTACGGCAATTTCGATCGAACATTTTGTTGCGTCCGAGCAGTTCCTGGACGAAGTTGACGAAATGATTGCCGCCTGCCACCGCACTCCGCCGCAGGAGGGATTCGAACGCGTATGCCTGCCAGGCGAATTGGAATGGGAAAGGGAACAACAGTGGCGGGACAGCGGCATTCCACTCCATCACGATCATCTCGCGCTATTGGCTAAGATCGCAGAGCAACTGGGGGTGAAAGCAATCTGGTAATGCCTGTTATGTGCGTCCGCCCCGTGTAAATCCACTCAGCTGGCTGGTGCACAGCCGTGTTTCATGGGCAGCTTCAGCCTGGCTGAAGCTCTGTTTACCCCGGAAATCCGGAGTCTGCGTGCGGTTGGACCCGGGTCATCTGCCGCCAAAGTATCTTCTGGACATGTACTAAGCCGGATTCAGGTCGCGTTGTACCTGTTTGGACGCGCGGCCGGTCTGGTGTGGGTGAATACACCGAGCTCGCCTCCTGGTCTCGACCGAGACGTATCAGTTCCGGGAACATCTGGACCGGGACTCTTGAATACAGTCAGATCCTGAACAATACTCCGCCAATTCAAAATTTGTTGCCGGGAATTGAGAGTTTTCGGCAACGGACGGACCGAACTCCGTGGAGACTGCCATCATTGCCAGGAATGAGTTACAAGGCACAGCGACAGAATGCTGGCTAACGACCTGGTGACAGGTCAGTGTTCATCGGTCACATCTCACGTCAGTGATTTTGTAGGGAGGTATATTTTCACATGGCTGAAGAAACCGGCCAACCGATGATTGAGGCCCAGGGCCTCAGCAAGTTTTACGGCAACTTTGCGGCCGCTACAGACGTGACGTTTTCTGTTCCTCGCGGGGAGGTTTGTGCCTTTCTGGGTCCCAACGGTGCCGGCAAATCAACGACCATGAAGATGTTGTCTGGTTTTCTGGCTCCCAGTGAAGGGGTTGCGAAGATCGGGGGGTTCAACGTTGCTACCGATCGGCTCAAGGCAGCCGAATTGCTGGGTTATCTGCCGGAAAATGGGCCGCTGTACCCTGAAATGACTCCCGAAACATTTCTGCAGTACGTGGGCAACACTCGGATGATGTCCGGGGCAAAACTGCGTGAACGGATGACGTTTGTTGCTCAGCAATGTGCTCTGGGCGAAGTCTGGGGCAAAGCGATTGGAAAATTGTCTCGTGGTTATCGTCAGAGACTCGGGATGGCTCACGTGCTGCTGCACGATCCGGACGTGCTGATTATGGACGAACCCACCAGCGGTCTGGATCCGAATCAGGTGCGAGGGGTTCGCGATTTGATTCGCACGATTGGCGAAACGAAAACAGTCCTGCTGTCGACTCACATTCTGCAGGAAGTGCATGCCGTGTGTGGACGGGTTGTACTCATCAACGAGGGCCGTATCGTCTTCGACGGACCGACCAGCGAGCTGGGTAGCGAAGGAACCGCAATGGAAAATAAATTCCACGAACTCACGGGGGCAGTTCCCAGCGCTGCCTGAGCCCTTGGCTCCGGTGGCCATAAATATGCGTAAGGAGTTGCCTGTTGCCCACGGGTGTTGATGGTCACGGCTCCTTTTTGATTCTTCCTCCCCGACGGTTCTTCGTCAGACAGAGCCGCTTTCAAACAAAGATTGATCGAGGATATTCAACCATGATGCTTCGCAGCCAGGTTGTACACTCCATCTTCAAACGCAATTTCGCCAGCTACTTTTCAGGAGTGCTGGGCTATCTGTTTATCATTGTGTTCGTCGCCGCCGGAGCCGCGATGGCGTTTGATGCGGAATTCTTCACGGCCAATATCCCAACTCTGGATCGGCTTACAGAAGGGTTTCCTTTGTTATTGCTGTTGCTGGTCCCTGCGATCACCATGACGGTCTGGGCCGACGAGCGGAAGCAGGGAACAGACGAATTGCTGTTCACATTGCCGGTGATAGATATGGAAGTGTTGCTGGGCAAGTATCTCGCGGTAGTCGCCGTGTATTCCGTCAGCCTGGTCTTTTCACTGGCCTATGTCGTGGTACTGGAGTTTCTTGGTGATCCGGACTGGGGTCTGCTGTTCACCACCTATTTTGGTTACTGGCTTGCCGGCGCTGCTATGCTGAGCGCCGGGATGCTGGCCTCGATACTCACCAATACGCCCACCGTGGCCTTTATTCTGGGTGTGGTGATTGCCGGAATTCCGGTGTTCTTTGGCTATGTCAGCATATTGATCGAAACCGTCATCAGATTTTTTGAGAGTATGGGTCTTCTGAAGTTGTTTGGATTCAGTGACAGTTCCACGGTGCAGTTTAACAGTATTCGCCAGCTGTTTTCCGAGTTGAGTCTGCAGGAGCAGTTGCGTGACTTTGGACTGGGAATGATTCCACTGTCGGGCGTGTTGTATTTTGTGGCATTCAGTGTGTTGATGCTCTATCTGAACTTGGTCTTCATCACGAAACGACATTGGAGTGCCGGAAAAGCTGTTGGCACAGGCCTGCATTACTCAGTGCGAACTGTTTGTCTGGCTTTGATTCTGATTTGTGCCACGGCATGGAGTGGATACGCAGCGTTTCGTATGGATGCCACGGCCGAGCAGTTGTTCAGCCTGTCGTCGGCGACCAAAAAAGTGCTGGATGATATTGAGTCGGAACGCCCCATTGAGATTCAGGCATTCCTGAGTCCGGAGGTGTCCAGTGAATATGTCGACACTCGCCGCAATCTTGTGGGTCTGCTCCGCCAGTTCGATGAAATTGGCGGTAGCAATGTGGATGTTCGCTATGTGTCTGTGGAAGAATTCAGCAAGGAAGCCAGCGAAGCCGAACATTTTGGTATCGAGCCTGTCCGGTTGTTTTCAGAGGTAGATGGCCGACGTACGGAAGTTGAAGTTTATTTGGGAGCTGTCGTTATCAGCAGTTACGACAAGGTTGTTGTCCCGTTTTTTGGCAAGGGCCTGCCCATCGAATATGAGTTGACTCGATCGATTCGCACGGTGGCATCTGAAGAGCGGCATCAGGTCGGCATTTTGACGACGGATGCCAACGTCCTGAACTTCTCCCAGGAATGGCAGATCGTCACGGAATTGAAGAAGCAGTATGACGTGGAATCAGTCTCTGCGGATTCGCCGATTGATGCCGAAAAATTTGATGTGCTGATGGCGGTGATGCCATCGTCGCTGACTACTGAGCAAATGACAAATCTGGTCAGTCATGTGGAGGCAGGTCATCCGACGTTGCTGTTTGACGACCCGTTCCCGATTGCACTCAGCTCGGGGATGGGAATCACGAACGCTCCACGACTTCAGAAGTCTCAACCGCACGCAATGGGTGGTATGGGGGGAATGTTTGGTGGAGGCCAGCAGCCACCGCCGACGCCAAAGGCAGACGGAGGAAGGGCCACTTCGCTGCTCAATGCATTGGATATTGCATGGGTGTACGATACGGTCGCATTCGACGTGAATAATCCACACCCGCAATATGATTCATTGCCCGCCGAATATGTGTTCACCACGCGCGACGGTAACCCTCAGGCGTTTGGCGCCGACAGCGCCATCAGTCGCGGGTTGCAGGAAGTTCTGTGCATTTATTCGGGAACTGTGAGAGAGAGAGCTACCTCGGGTCGCGAAACAGAATTCGTGCCACTGCTGACAACCAGCGGCAAGAGTGGTTTGCTGCGCTGGGAGGAATTCACAGAATCGAGCTTCAATATGTTTGCACGTCAGCCGTCGGTCGTTCCCAAGCCACCGGATCGGGTCCATCGAATCATTGATAATCACGCACATGTGCTTGCCGCGCACGTTTCATCGAAGAAGGACGGCGACGAGCGGAATGCGGTCTTTGTCGGTGATGTGGACATGATTTCCGATTTTTTCTTTCAGTCGCGCATGCGGGGCGATCTGGATATTCGGCTGGACAATGTGACGTTCGTACTCAATGCCGTTGATACATTGATTGGCGACGAGACTTATGTTCCGCTCCGTAGCCGGCGGGCCAAACACCGCACGCTGGCGCGCCTCGAACGTCAGAAAAACGAATTCCACGAGGAAGCCAACAAGAGAGAAGCTATTGCTGATCAGGAGGCCGAGAACGAACTCAAGGACCGACAGGAACAATTGAAGGCAAGAGTCGAGGAAATTCGCGGGAACGAAGGGCTCGACCCGATTGCAAAAGAACAATTGATGCGACAGGCACAGCAGGCGGAGGAACAGCGATTAAGCCTGGCCGAAGCACAGATCGAGCAGAATAAAAACCGCGCGATTAAGCGAATCCGGGCGGATACGAATCGCAAGACGCGTTCAGTTGAGATTCAGACTCAGATTGCTGCCCTCTTTCTGTCGCCGCTGCCTGCTATTTTTCTGGGACTGCTCGTGATGGGTAAGCGGTTGAGTGATGAGAAACGCATGGTGGTTGACAGCCGCAGACGGTATTGACCGGGTTACCGGGTCCCCAGTGACCAGGTCCATTCCAGATAAGAATCCGTCTGGTGATCCGGCCGGTGCCGTACCAGACGACAGACATTACAACATTCACCGCGGGATGATCGCGGCCGTTCATGAAATCAGCTGACAGAGGTGTGACGCATGTCAACTCCCGCTACTACAACATCCAGCCCATCTTCAGCAACTACGAACCCGATTGGTCGAACATTGGTGTTCGCAGGGGCAGCAGTTGCATGTTTGGCCGTCACCGCCGGCATCGAATACGCCAGCCATCCGGCTCCGATTAAAGAATTTGGACTAAACGGTCAGGAGTTCTATCCTGAATTTAGAGATCCGACACTGGCATCCTCGCTGGAGGTCTACGGCTTCGATACTGAGGAAGTGATGCCTCAGGAATTTGTCGTGCAGCGCATGGAGAATGGTCGCTGGTCGATTCCCTCACGCCATAATTATCCAGCTGATGCTGAAGACCAACTGGCCAAGACTGCGTCATCGGTGATTGGGATTGTGCGTGGCGCCATGGTGACCCGCTGGCCTGCGGAGCATGCCAGTTACGGCGTCGTCAACCCAAAGCAGAAGTCACTCAAAGTCGATGAGGTCGAGGGTGTCGGTAAACGCCTGATCCTCAGAGGTGAGGACAACGCTGTCCTGGTCGATTATATCATCGGAAAGCAGACAGAGTCGGAGCAGTCAGACGAATACTATGTGCGCCATCCTGAAGAGGACGAGGTGTACATCGCATCACTGAGTATCGATTTGTCAACCAAATTCACGGACTGGATTGACACTGACCTGCTGCACATCAATCAAAGCGATCTGCGCCAGCTGACGATCAACGACTATGTGTTCGATGAACTGCAGGGCACTCTCACGAATGCGGAAACCAGTGTGCTCAAACGTGAAAAATCCAGTGATCCATGGGTGCTGGACGGTCTGGATGAAGAGACGGAAGAAGTTGACAAAGACGCGATGCGCGAAGCAACGAATGCGGTCGCGGATATGAAGATTGTCGGAGTGCGGCCAAAGAGGCCCGGACTGAGCCCGGAACTCACACTCGACCGGGATGCGGTTCAGTCTCAGAACGATGTGCAACGGTTGCAAAACGATTTGATGTCTCGTGGCTTTTTGCTGCAGCCCGACAAAGAATCTGATTCTCTCAAGCTGATCGCACGTGAGGGCGAGCTGTATGCAGCGACGGATGATGGTCTGATCTACCGCATGCACTTCGGTCGAGCATTCACCGGAACTCAGGACGAACTGGAGTTTGGCCTGAGTGCTGAGGGGGCCGAAGAGACGGAGGAAAAGGCCAGTGAAGACGCTGCCAGTGAAGACGCTGCCGGTGAAGACGCTGCCGGTGAAGATACATCCGAGGCTGACGGCTCAGACGAAGCAGGTGCGAACGAAGATGATGAATCTGACAGCAGTCAGCCTGGACGCTATGTTTTCGTGCGTGTGGAGTTTGACGAAGGCAATCTGGGCGAACGACCTGTGGAGCCGGTGGCTCCGGAGATGCCCGAAGAGTTAAAGCAGGCGGCTGAAGAGGAAGCTGCTGCCGGGACTGATGCTGCCGAAGACAGTGCCGATAACGAGGAAGCAGCCTCGGAAGAAGACGGTGAAAGCGACT